>MRWG01000052.1_pt1 | contig 239881 bp, 200 predicted proteins | sample 1013341 | NCBI WGS metagenome assembly MRWG01 (sample SAMN06117577, study PRJNA244670) | biofilm metagenome | biome: Water; feature: Cathode Biofilm; material: Biofilm; isolation source: microbial consortium enriched at the cathode of a solar microbial fuel cell | place: USA: District of Columbia... | reverse complement strand
CTTCGACGAGTCTCTGCAAAGAGCTGAATTTATTGAAAATTCATCCCCAAGCAGAGCCCACACGTTTGCTTGCCTGATTGTTAAAGAGCACCGGGGTCACCCCCGTTGAGAGAGGGGCATTCTACTCAGACGCCCCTTCCTGTCAAACACTTTTTTCCGAAATCCCGCAGCGGGCCTGCCGAATGCTCAGGAAATGGTCACCCGGGCGATATTCTTCTTGCCCGCCTGGACCACCCGGGTCTCTCCCCGGGCCAGCATCAGGCCCGGATCCGCCGGCTTGCCGTCCACGTAAACCGCACCACGCCCCATCACGTCCTTGGCCGCCTTGCCGTTCTTGACCAGCTCCGCCAGGCGCAGCACCTGCAGGATATGCAGTTCACCGGCCTCGCCGGCCTCCACCGTCACTTCCGGCAGGTTGTCCGGGATCTCGCCCAGGGCAATCTGGTTGCCTGCCGAGCGCGGCGCCGCCTCGGCCGCAGCAGCATCGTGAAAGCGCGTGATCAGCTCCTCAGCCAGGGCCTTTTTCGGCCCCTGAGGGTCATTATCCTGCGCTGCCTGCTCGCGCAGGGCATTGATCTCGCTCATGGGCCGGGCACTGAGCAGCTCGAAATAGCGCCACACCAGGTCATCCGGCACCGAGAGGATCTTGCGATACATCTCGCCGGGGGCATCGTTGACGCCTATATAGTTACCCAGCGACTTGGACATCTTCTGCACCCCGTCCAGCCCCTCGAGAATGGGCAGGGTGATGCACACCTGGGGCGCCTGCCCGTGCTGCTTCTGCAGGGTACGCCCCATCAGCAGGTTGAATTTCTGGTCGGTGCCGCCCAGCTCCACGTCTGCCTCAAGGGCCACCGAGTCATAGCCCTGTACCAGCGGATACAGGAACTCGTGGATGGCGATGGGCTGCTGGCTGCTGTACCGCTTGCTGAAATCGTCGCGCTCCAGCATGCGCGCCACGGTGTACTGCCCCGCCAGGCGGATCATGTCGTCAGCGCCCAGCTTGTCCATCCACTCGGAATTGAACACCACCCGTGTCTTTGCCGGGTCAAGGATCTTGAACACCTGCTCCTTGTAGGACACCGCATTGCTGGCCACGTCTTCACGGGTCAACGGCGGCCGCGTGGCGCTCTTGCCGGTGGGATCGCCGATCATGCCGGTGAAGTCGCCGATCAGGAACAGCACCTCATGGCCCAGCTCCTGGAACTGGCGCAGCTTGTTGATCAGCACCGTATGACCGAAATGCAGGTCCGGCGCGGTGGGGTCAAAACCCGCCTTGATACGCAGCGGACGGCCTTCCTTGAGCTTCTCAACCAGCTCGTCCTCGGAAATGATTTCGTCGGTGCCCCGCTTTATCAAAGCGAGCGCATCTTCCAGCGTGGCCATGTATACTCCCGTCGCCGCGTGAAATGGGGTGTTCAAGGGGCGGCTATTATAGAGTCTGGGCGCGCCGGCGCCAGCCTCCATGGGCCCGCGCCCTGCTTTTGCCCGTCTGAACGGCCTTGATGCCATGCCGCCACCCCGGTTATCGTTGCCGGGTACCGGTTGATTCGTTGGAATTCACGCAGTTAGCCCAGACAACTAAACCAGCTTCGAGAAAATGAGCCAGTCGCCACAACCGTTCCTCTATATGCTGCGCGATTTCCCACGCAGCCACCTGCTGGCCACCCTGGCGCTGGCAGGCATCGTCTCGCTGGCCGTGTTCCTGCCGCGGGACGGTCAGTCCGTCCCTGCCGAGCACACCGAGAAACTGTCCCTGGCACTGCCAGCACCGGGCAAGGCTGTGCCTGCTGCGCTGCCGGACCAGCGGGCCACACCGGACCCGCTGGAACGTACCTGGACCGAGATCACCGTCAAGAGCGGCGACACCCTGTCGCGCCTGCTGCAGGACGAGGGCGTCAACGCCGGCGCCATCCACAACCTGGTTACTGCGGACCCGGCCCTGAAGAAACTGGCAAAAATCCGGCCCGGTGAGACGTTCCGCGTCGAGATCGACCGCCTCGGCCGGTTGCTGGCCCTGGAGTACCGCCCCACCCGCGTCAAACGGCTGTTTGCCGAATACCTGGACGGCAACTGGACGGTGACCGAAGAAGAACGCGAATACCAGCGCCAGGTGCGTTACGCCGAAGCCGTCATCGACGACTCCCTGTTCCTTGCCGGCCAGTCCGCCGGCATGACCGATGCCCTGACCATGAACCTGGCCGGCATTTTCGGCTGGGATATCGACTTCGTGCTCGACATCCGCCGCGGCGACCACTTCCGTGTGCTCTATGAAGAGCTGTATCTGGATGGCGAAAAGGTGGGCCAGGGCGAGATATTGATGGCGGAATTCTGGAACGACGGCCGCAAGGTCACCGCATTCCGCTTCACCGACAGTGAAGGCAACACCGACTACATGGATCTCAACGGCAACTCCCTGCGCAAGGAATTCCTGCGTACGCCGGTGGCATTCAGTCGCATCAGCTCCCGTTTCAGCCTCGGGCGCAAGCATCCCGTACTCAACAAGATACGCGCCCACCGTGGCATTGATTACGCTGCGCCCCGCGGCACGCCGATCAAGGCGGCCGGCGATGGCAAAGTCATCTTTGCCGGCAACAAAGGCGGCTATGGCCGTGTTGTCATCATCCAGCACGGTCAGAAGTACACCACCCTGTACGCACACATGAACGGCTATGCCCGCGGCATTCGTTCCGGCAAGCGCGTGCGCCAGGGACAGACCATCGGCTACGTGGGCAGCTCCGGGCTGGCCACCGGCCCGCACCTGCATTACGAGTTCCGCCTCAATGGTGTGCACCGGAACCCGCTCACCGTACCGCTGCCCAAGGCGCGCGGCATTCCCGACAGCGAGCGCACCGAATTCCTGGTGCACGCCAACAAACTGCGCAACCAGATGGCCCTGCATGCGGAGGCGTTCACCCTTGCCCAGAACAACATCAGCCAATGACCTGTATGTCGGGCTGATGTCCGGCACCAGCGTCGATGCCATTGATGCCGCGCTGGTGCGTTTTTCTCCCGCCTGCGACATTGTTGCCTGGCACAGCCACCCGATCCCCGAACAATTGCGCAGCAGCATTCTTGAACTGTGCCAACCGGGCGACAACGAAATCGATCGTTTCGGCCAACTGGATGTGGCGCTGGGCGACCTGTTTGCCGAAGCGACCCTGGCGTTGCTGGACAGTGCAGGCGTGTCCGCCGATGCAGTTACCGCCATTGGCAGCCATGGGCAAACCGTGCGGCATCGTCCCGGTGATGGCGGCTTCAGTCTCCAGCTGGGCAGCGCTGACGTAATCAGCGCGCGTACCGGCATTGCCACTGTGGCCAACTTCCGTAATCACGACATGGTGCTCGGCGGACAGGGCGCACCGCTGGTGCCGGCGTTCCATGCCAGCGTCTTCGGCCTGGCGGGGGAGCGCCGCGTGGTGGCAAACATCGGCGGCATGGCAAACATCACCGTGCTTGATGGTGACGCGGTCAGCGGTGGTTACGACACCGGCCCGGGTAATGTGCTGATGGACAGCTGGATATACCAGCAGCGTGGCGAACACCTGGACCACAATGGCGAATGGGCCGCCAGCGGCCAGTGCCTGGACGAGCTACTTGCCGACATGCTCACGGATGATTTCATTCGGCGGCCAGCGCCCAAAAGCACTGGCCGGGAAGACTTTGATGTCCACTGGCTGGCACGCTGGCCGCTGGAACAGTCAGCCCCTGCCGACGTGCAGGCCACGCTGCTGGCATTCACCGCCCGGAGTCTGGCGGACGCTGTCAACAACGCAGCCGCCGACCGGCTGCTGGTGTGCGGCGGTGGCGCCAGGAATGACACACTGATGCGCGCGCTGGCCGCGCTCTGCAATTGCCCGGTAACCAGCACCGATGATTACGGCGTGCCCCCCGAGCAGGTGGAAGCAGCCGCTTTTGCCTGGCTGGCGCGAGCAAGAATGGCTGGCGCGCCAGGCAACGCCCCGGCGGTTACCGGCGCGAACCGCGCCGCTGTTCTTGGCGCGCTGTACCTGCCCTGATCGCTAGCCAGCTCGTGCGGCACGGCGATAGGCTGCCGGCGTCGTGCCGGTCCAACGCTGGAACGCACGTATGAACGATGCCGGCTCCCCGTATCCCATACGCTGGGCAATCACCTCCACCGACAAACTGCTCTCCAGCAGGAACGCGCACGCCTTGTCCTCGCGCACCCGGTCTGCCAGCGCCCGGAAACGGGTGCCCTCACTGGCCAGCTGACGGCGCAGGCTGCGCTCGGACATGCCCAACGCGTCCGCCACGTCGGTGGCCGACGGGAAGTCGCCGGTGAATAACCCCAGATGCTGAACCACCTTTTCCGACAGCCCGTCCATGGTGGCTTCTTCCCGCTGCAGCAACAGCTGGTCACACTGGCCCTTGTAGACCCGGTGAGCGGTGGGATCGGCGGTGGGAAAACGCAGCCGCAAGTAGTCATTCTTTATGTACAGACGCGCTTCTTTGGCAGCAAAGGTCACCGGGCAGCGGAAGTACTCTTCGTACGCCGCTTTTTCCGCCGGCTCGGGATAGGGAAATTCCATGCGCTCCGGTCTCAGGTCCACACCCAGACCCGCCTGCAGGTCACGCATGAGCTTGTAGGTGCCGGATATCTCACCGTCCACCCGGAAGCGGAAGGCCTGCTCGGGCAGCGCAATGGGCTTGAGCACCAACGCAGACAGTTCCGGCCCGGGCTCGAAACGCAGCCCTGCCGACAGGAACGTGCAACCCTGGTAACGCACCCCGGTCTGCAACGCATGGTAGGCATCGTCGCAGGTCATCAACAGCATGGTGAACGGCCCGTAGCCCGCCAGGCCGAAATGGGCACCGGCCTTGATCCCGGCCATGGGGTCCTTGATCTGTTCGGCCAGCGCCATAAACACACGTAGTTCCAGGGCCCGGTCGATCTGCGCGGCCGGATCCATGCTGTCCAGATCCAGGCCGAACTTGCGCACCACTGGCGCCACGTCCTCGCCGTGCGCCTGCAGCCCCTGGATGATGTACATCAGGCCAATAACCGGGCGTTTGCTCATCCTGCCTCCGTGCCATGACCGGCCGTCGCTGCAGCCATACGATATTGACATTGGCCACTGTAAATTGGCCGGAAATATCAATTCTAGAGGTATCACTGGCCTATCGCCAGTCTCAACCCCCCTACTAAAGTGTGGGTATGACGCTACAAGGCCCACAGCACCACACACGAATGGGCCGTTGAATAACAGCAACACGCGAGGACCGGGAAATGACCAGTCAGGCAAAGATCAAGAAACCGACCACCGAAATCGTCGATACCGTCATCGTCGGCGCCGGCTTTGGCGGCCTGTGCATGGCCATCAAGCTGCAGGAAGCCGGCAACACCAATTTTGTCATCCTCGAGAAAGCCGACGAGGTGGGCGGCACCTGGCGTGACAACAGCTATCCGGGCTGCGCCTGTGACGTGCAGTCGCACATGTACTCGTTCTCGTTCGAAGGCAAGGCTGACTGGTCCAAGCGTTACGCACCCTGGAACGAGATCCAGGATTACATCCTCAAGACCACCGACAAATACGGCATCCGTCATTACATGCGCTACGGCCAGGAAGTCACCGGCGCCGTGTTTGATGAGACCAGCGGCCGCTGGACCATCAAGACCGCTGCCGGCAACACCTACAACTGCCGCCACTGGGTACTGGCCTCGGGCCCGCTGCATGTGCCCCAGATACCGAAGATCAAGGGCCTGGAAAACTTCAAGGGCAAGGTATTCCATTCCGCCCGCTGGGATCATGACTACGACCTGAAAGGCAAGAAGGTGGTCTCCATCGGCACCGGCGGCAGCGCCATCCAGTACTGCCCGGAAATCGCCCCGGATGTGGAAAAACTGCACGTGTTCCAGCGCACCCCGGCCTGGGTCATCCCGCGTGACGAACGCAAGTACCCGGAACTGGAGAAGAAGCTCTACAAGCGATTCCCGCTGCTGCGCAAGCTGCACCGGGCACGCTGCTACTGGACCAACGAATCGCGCGTCTGGCCGATCTTCAACCCGGCCATTGCCCGCACCCTGCAGAACCTGGCCAAGGCGTTCATCCGCATCCAGGTCAAGGACAAGACGCTGGCCAGGAAACTGACGCCGGATTACACCCTCGGCTGCAAGCGCATCCTGATCTCCAACAAGTGGTACCCGATGTTCAACCGCGACAATGTGGAGCTGGTCACCGACGGTATCCAGGAAGTACGCGAGCACAGCATCGTCACCAGCGATGGCGTCGAGCGCGAGGCCGACTGCATCATTCTCGGCACCGGCTTTGTCGTCGACCCGCGCATCTACATGGCTGATTTCGAACTCAAGGGCCTCGGCGGCCGACGCATCCAGGACGACTGGGCCGACGCGGCACAGGCCTACTACGGCATCAACGTCAGCGGCTACCCGAACATGCACCTGCTGGTGGGCCCGAACACCGGCCTGGGCCACAACTCGATCATCTTCATGATCGAATCCCAGGTGCACTACATCCTGGATGCCATGAAGAAACTGGATGACAAGGGCGCCGACTACCTCGACGTCAAACAGGAAAAGCAGGACCGGTTCGTTGACCGCATGCAGGACATGCTCGAGGGCACAGTCTGGACCTCCGGCTGCACCAGCTGGTACCAGCAGGCTGACGGCAAGAACACCACCATCTGGCCGGCGTCGACGTGGCGCTACTGGCTGGAAACCCGGAAGCTGCCAGAGAACGCTTATACCTTTGTCAGCTGTGCCAAGAGCAAGCACAGCAAGGCCGACACTGCAGAAACCGTTACCGCCTGAGCAGACAGCGTCTGCTTCAAGCTCCCTCAAGCGCGCCATCTGGCGCGCTTTTTTTATCCGCGCAGGTACCGTGTCATGGGCGCCTGCGCGTCCCCCCCCGCCAAACTGGCACGCCCGCTCCGTACCCTGCACGCAGCGTGACCGGCGGGTCCCGGCAAGCACGCCAGTGTTCATGGGACTAGATTCTCCTCACGCCTCGGGAGGCGTATCACAACGCCGGCGGCCCACGCCCGCAGTGCCGGCACGACAGATAAAAACAAGGGGATATCACATGAACTTCCTGAAAATCGGCGCACTGTGTGCCCTGCTGCTGGCAACCAGCCACAGCCTGGCCTTCGTTGGCGCCACGCACCGCCAGATGGTGCTGGATGCGGTGGACTACATGAGCCGCCACCCTGGCACCACCAACTACCAGCGCCTTGAAGCAGCCGCCAATGCGGCCGGCTACACCATCGACCAGTTCGCCACCGTGCTCGCTGATGCCGCCAGGGACGTGGACAACTTTCATGACACCTATCTGTGTGGCGCCATCACCGGCGACTGTGTCCGGGCGCCCGCCTACAACCTCGGCGACGAATGGGTCAATTACAGCTCCTGGAACCATTTCCAGAACCACCCCGGTGGTGCTGATGCCCACGGCAACGACATCGGTGGCTACAACTACGGCAAGCTGGCCTACACCGGCACCGAGGACGAACTGGCTGCCAGCTGGCTGTGGAACGACCACATGGACGACGGCAATGGCGGCATGACCGGCTGGTGCTCCTGGTGGAGCTGCTGGGAAGACAGCGAATACAACAGTTACGGCATTACCCAGACCCGTTACGCCCTGGGCGGCAGCATGCGCAAGTCCATGTACGAGGACTTCCAGAACATGGCGTTCCAGCCGCTGGATAACGTATCCCAGTACTGGTACCAGCAATTCTGGTCATCGCCCTCTGCACAGACGCTGGGCTTTGTCCTGCACGCCACCGACCTGCTGCAGCCGCACCACACCTGGGGCCCCATTGGTCTCGGCCACAGCGACTGGGAAGGCTTTGTCGAGGACTACTACCAGAACTACAACAGCGACGCCCGTGTCACCTGGGCGCTTGGCAGCTACACGCCCATCCCGGCCAACAGCACCGAGATCCGTCCGCTGCTGACCCAGGGCGGCAATCTCAGCTACAGCATCGGTGGCTGTGTCATTGGCGGGGACGACTACGCCTGCCGTGACGCTGTGGCCCAGTGGGTGGTGCCGCACGGTATCGCACTGGTGGTGCATGTGCTCAACCATGCTGCTGATCGCTTCTATGTACCGGCGGGCTACGCCGCCTATTGAGGCGCCTGCTTCCCCGCGTGCTTTGCCTCGGGCAGCACGCGGGAAACAGCCCGCCGATACCCGATAACGACAAAAGGTTGCTCTCCCATGCCCTGGAAACGCTCAAGCAGTGGAAAGGGATTTACCCGCCTCCTCCCCGGGGGCGGGCTTTTTATCCTGCTCCTCATTCTCACCATCAACACCGGCCATGCCCGGGAATCCACTGATCGCACCAGCGACGACACCAACACGGGCGCACTGGTGATCAATAACCTGACCATTCCCGCCGAGGCCATCAGCCGCATGCATGCGCTGGTGCAACGTGACGACCCGACCCTGGACCGCAAGGCCTTCATCGATGCCCTCATCGAAAGCCACCTGGTCGCCAGCCATGTCCGGGAGCAGGGCCTGGCAGACGTTGTGCTCGACAGCCATGGTGTCGGTTTTGCACCTGCTGTGCAGATCGACAATCGCCAGGTGGCCACCTTGCGTGTGCTTTTTGCCGAACCGCTGGCCGCCGCAGTAAAAGCACTGGGCAAGAACGGCCTCAACGCGCTTCTGGCAGCACCCATTGACCCGGACTGGCAGGCCGTCAGCCGGGCACTCGGATCGCCGGTACGTCACGTCTACAGCCTGTCCCTGGCCGAACAACGCGCGGCCGCCGGCGTACCGTTGGCGCACTACCAACTGCCGGGCAGTGAGCAGACCCGCACCGTCACCCTGGCGGACATCTACCAGCGCCAGAATGTACAGGGACGTATCGCCCTGCATGAAGGCGACCACACCTGGCTGGTGCGCGAGACGCAGCTGTACATCGGCCAGCAATTTGTACGCGCCTGGAGCAAGCAAAAGGCGCCCGTCACCGGCACCACGCTTTCTGCCATAAACACCCTGGTGGAAGACCGGCTGCTGCGTCAGGCCTGGCTCGCCCATAGCGGGGTTGCCACGGAAATCCATGCCGGCAATCCGGCCCTGAAGGCCGCCTCCGAACAGGTCAGCCGTGCTGCCATACAGCGCTGGTATCAGGCCAACCGGGCGCGCTTTCGCAGTGTCCGTGCCGCCCATGCCTCCGTGGTGCGCTGCAGCGACAAATACGCCTGCGAGAACTGGCTGGCGACAAAGGGCTCGGCGCAGAGCACCCAGGCATGGCCGGCATCGAGCAGCAAAGACGTGACAGTCACCAACCAGTGGTACCAGCGAGACAGCACACGCAACTGGCTCACCGATGTGGTCCTGATGCAGCCGGACGACAAGCCACCGGCACCCATCCGCGGACCCGGCGGCAACAGCTGGTACCTGGTCCAGGTGAACGAACGCAAGTGGCATACCCACAGTGTCGACAGCCTGACCGTGGACATCGTCGCCCGTCGCGAGGTTGCAAGGGAGCAGCTGGTGCAGGATTACCTGGGCCTGACCGCACGGCTGCGCGAACAGGCGCATATCAGGAGGCCAGCCTCATGAGGACGGGCGCAGTCATCCTGCTGGTCGCAATCACCGCCGCCCTGCTGCTCTGGCAGCGTGGACAGGGTGTGCCGGCCACACGCGCGGCGGACCCGATGCTCACGCCTGAACCGGCAGCAGCTTCCTCGACCGACCTGTCGCAGGGGCCGGCACCGAACACTGCGGACGACGACAGGCCCGCACCTGCAGACGACGCGGACAACTGGGGCGTGACCCAGCCCAGCGCACCTGGGCCGGGTAGCCTGAATACCGATGCGGTCAACGCGCTTCGCGCCACGCGCCAGGGAGACAGGCGCGCCCCGACCATTGGCAGTGACGAACGCAATCGTCCCCTGGCCAGCGATGACCTGCGCGCAAACTATGCCGACTACCAGCAATGGCAGCACCAGCACCGGCTGGCTGGCTATGCCCGTTACCTGAGCGCGGCCAACGAAAAACTGGCACGCATTGATGAACACCTGGTGTGGGGCGCCCAGAACGGCGTCAGCGAACAGGACCTGGCAGCGGCGCGGGAAAAACGGGCGCGCCTGGCACAAAGCCGTGACCAGCTGCTGCAGGATTACCCCGCGCTGGCGGCGGCTGATACAGACACCCTGGAACCAGTCTCGGACGAGGGCATCGGCCAGCCACAGGAGGCCGGCGAGGATGACGGCACAGATACGGCCGGGGAATCAGAAGGGCAGGAATAAAGGCGCGTCCGGATCAGGCTCCGGCTTTGGCAGGGGAGCCAGTCTGGCGGCTGGCCAGCGCATCACATCCTCGCGCCAGAAACCAGCATCCCGGTAGGCACGCTCGACCACACCGGCTTCGATCATCTGGTACAGGCCACGGGCAAAACAGGCGCCCGCCCTGGCACCGGCAAAGCGGTGAATATGAAAGGCGAAATGCCGCGACCCGGGAATCGGCATGCGCAGGCCCGGCATCGGTGCCAGCACGGCACCATCCACTTCAATCAGGCTTCCCGCGCTGTTGTTGCTCGGTGCCAGCAATGCATCGGCCCGCCCACTGGCCACCCAGCGGACCATGGTGGCCCAGCTGTTGGCGTCCAGGCGTTCCTTCACCGGCACGCGCCCAAGCGCCTGCCAGTCCCGTTCCCATTGCGTGGAAGACACCACGGTCAGGCGGGTCAGGTCTTCGGTTTTGCGCAGCCGCTGCTGGCGCCCTTTGGCGGTATAGAACAGCGCCGTGAACTGGCCATCGGGTATGGTCGGGGGAGACAGGGCGACCAGACCCTCATCAAACGGTTCAGACCAGATGGTGGTACCCGTAGCAAGAATTTCACCAGCAAGCAGGGAAGCGAGGATGCGCTGGTAACTGTCCAGCTGCACCCAGGTCACGTCCCGGCGATCACAGCCGCGATCGAAGGCCTGCTGGAACAACGCCAGTTCCACCACGTCACGGCGTGCGCCCGGGCCACTGAAATCCGTGAGCGCGTACGGGTCACGCTCACCCAGCCAGGCCTGGTAGTCGCGCAACACATCCGAGGGCACACCCACCGGCAACGCCCCCAGGGCAACGCAGGGCAGCAGGAAAAGGACACACAGGGCGGTCAGCAGCGGCATCTTCAGGCGAAAGTCAGTCATCGCCAACACTATGCCCGAGGTGCCGGCGCAGGGCCATAGCCGCGGCGCCCCCAGACCTTGCGAACTGCACAATCTTTGCAAGGTTGCTCCACATTCGCTGCACCGGGTGCCGCCATCCTGGCTCCATGACAGGAGGCCGCCATCATGCTCACGCACACACGCCACGGATTACCCACCCTTGCCGCCCTTGCCCTGCTCTCTGGATGCGGGGGTGACAACAGCAGTCCCGTCGTCATCGATAACCCCGCAGATCTGGACGACCAGCTCATGGCCCTGATCGCCGAGCACAACCTCACCGGTGCGCCAGAAGCGGGCCGCAACCTGCCGGACGTCAACGACCCACTGGCGCAACTGGGTATGCGCCTGTTCTTCAGCAAGAGCCTGGGCGGCGGCTTCGACAGTGCCTGCGCCAGTTGTCATCATCCGCTACTGGGCGGTGCTGACGGACTCAGCCTGCCCATCGGCACCGGTGCGGACGACCCGGATGTGCTGGGGCTTGCGCGTTCGCACCCGGATGGCGTGCCCAATGTGCCACGGCATTCGCCCACCGTATTCAATGCCGGTTTTTGGGACACGGCCCTGTTCTGGGACTTGCGGGTGGAGAGCCTGGGCGGCGAAGCCGGCGCCAATGGCGCCGCTTCCGGCATACGCACACCGGACAGTGCCCTGTTCGTGGCAGATGCCGAGGCTGGTAACAGCCTGCCCCAGGCACAGGCCCGCTTTCCGGTAGTGGAAGACACTGAAATGAAAACCACGAACTTCGAGAACGGCAGTGACGCGAGCAGTGTGCGCGTGCACCTGGCGGCCCGGCTCGGTGATTACGGCGTGGGCGCAGGCGAAATCGCCGACAACAACTGGCTTACCCATTTCCAGACCGCCTTTGCCAGTGGCGCGGACGCCGAAACATTAATTACGTTCGACAACATCACAGCGGCTATCGCGGCGTATGAGCGCTCCATGGTTTTCACCGACACGCCATGGCGTGACTACATCGGCGGTGACTCGGCCGCCATCAGTGACAGCGCCAAACGCGGCGCCATCCTGTTCCTGACACCGGCGGAGGAAAACGGCGCCAACTGCATTGCCTGCCACAGTGGTGACCTGTTCAGTGATGAACAGGCACATATCGTCGCCTTTCCCCAGTTTGGTCCGGGCAAGGGGGACGGCGCCACCGGCGATGACGACTTTGGCCGCGAACGGGAAACCGGGGATGCGCGCGATCGCTACCGACTGCGCACGCCGTCACTGCTGAACGTGGCGCTGACAGCTCCTTATGGGCACACAGGCGCATACCGCAATCTCACCGAGGTTGTTCGCCACTACGCCAATCCCGGCGCCAGCGTAAACGGCTTTTTTGACCGGGGTGGCTGGTGTTCACTGCCGCAATTCCAGGGCATAAGCGACTGCGCCAATCGTTACCCGAATGCCCGCGCCAACAGCCAGCTGGCGTTGGCGACGCTGGCAGATGAACAGGCAGCAGGCAGGGCGGTGTTGCGCCCCGTACCACTGAATCCGGATGAGGTCGCCGATCTGGTGAGTTTTCTTGATGCACTGACCGACCGGTGTGCCGCTGACCCTGACTGTGTCTCAGACTGGGTGCCGGTGCCCGCGGATGCCGCAGATACGCATCAACTCAATGCCACCTTCTGAGTACCGGCGGCGCAGGCCTTACCGCGCAGGAACGGGCGCGCCGGTAACGTGCACTGTCGGAAAAAGTGATCAGCCACCCAAGGCCCCGGCATCAGACCCGACGCTGCCCAAAAGTCGCGGCACCAACGGTTATCCCATGGGCAGAAAGGCGACGACACCGTCCTTACTCGTAACTCAAGGCGGTCGCCTTGCCACGGAACACCCGGTAAATGAAGATCGTGTAGCCGATAATGGCTGGCAGCGCGATGATCGCACCCCAGAACGTAAACAGCAGTGATTCGGTGGCTGAGGCCGCCTCCCACAGGGTGAGCTGGCCAATGATGATTTCCGGGAACAGGCTGTAACCGAGCCCGATGCTGGCCATGACACAGATGACCGACAACGCCACAAACGCCAGCCAGCCGTAACCGTTGAACAGGATCTGCTTGCTGTGGAAGATCCAGATCAGCCCGGCGTAGGCCACCGCCGTGGACAAGGGGATTGGCAGCAGGCCGATGGCGTTGGGCAGTGAGAACCACTTTTCCGCAATCGCCGGACTCACCAGTGGTGTCGCCACGGACACCAGTAACAACCCGGCGCCCATGGGAAACACCGCCAGCCGGCCCCAGCGAATGGCTTTGCGGAACAGCTCGCCTTCGGTCTTGATCAGCAACCAGGCCGCACCCAGCATGATGTACAGGGCCGGCAGGGTCAGCGCGATCATGGCGGCAAACAGGGTGCTTGTGGTATCGCCGGTGAGGCCCGTGACATAGGCCCCCACCATCCAGCCCTGGCACACCGACGCCACCAGTGAGCCCAGCGCAAACAGGCGGTTCCACATGGCCTTGCGCGCATCCCCTGCCTTGACGCGAAAATCAAACGCCACGCCGCGCAGGATCAGCCCCATCAGCATCAGCGTCACCGGCAGGTACAGTGAGGTGAGCACAATGGAGTGGGCCTGCGGAAAGGCGATCAGCAGGATACCTACACCCAGCACGATCCAGGTTTCATTGGCATCCCAGAACGGGCCGATGGCCGCTACCATCACATCTTTTTCTTCGTCCGAAGCAAACGGCAGCAACATGCCGATGCCGAGGTCATAGCCATCCAGCAACACATAGATCAGCAGTGCCAGTCCCATGGCACCGGCAAAGAAAAGGGGTAACCAGTAAGCCAGGTCCATCAGTTTTCTCCTGCCGTGATTTCACTGTCGTGCATGGTCCGTTGCTGCGGCATCAGCGACAGGGAGCGCGCCGGCTTGGTGGCCAGGTAGCGCAAGGCGCCAACGTAGGAAACCAGCAGGAAGGCGTACAGGCCGACATAACCCAGCAAGGTACCCATGACCGTGGCCGCGCTGTGATCTGCCACCACGTCAGCGGTTCGAAGCACACCATCCACCACCCAGGGCTGGCGACCAATCTCGGTGACATACCATCCAGCCAGTACAGCCACCCAGCCGGAAAATGCCATGACGGACAGGACACGCAGCAGCCAGGCGTGGGCTTCAGCATTTTCCTCACGACGCCGGAACAGGGCCCAGGTGGCCCACCAGCCCACCAGCACCATCAGCACGCCCACACCCACCATCACCCGGAACGACCAGAACACCGGCGCCACCGGTGGAATGTCGTCGCCAAACTCGTTCAGGCCCTTCACCTCACCGTCCAGTTCATGGGTGAGGATCAGGCTGGCCAGCTTTGGGATCTTGATGGCCAGGTGGGTCGTCTGCTCGTCCTCATCAGGAAAGCCAAACAGTGTCAGCGGTGCGCCGCGCTCGGTTTCCCATATCCCTTCCATGGCCGCCACCTTGGCCGGCTGGTGCTCGAGGGTATTGAGGCCATGCAGGTCGCCAATAAACACCTGCAACGGCGCCAGCACCGCCGCCATCAGTGCACCGGTGCGCATCACTTTCCAGGTGGCCGGCCCGTCCACCTGCCTGAGGGCCCGCCAGGCGCTCACGCCCATGATCAGGAAAGCCACCGTCAGCAGCGAAGCATTGAGCATGTGGGCAAGACGGTAAGGAAACGACGGGTTGAAGATGACCTCCCACCAGCTCTCCACGAACAGCACGCCCTCCTCGATCCGGTATCCCGCTGGCGTCTGCATCCATGAATTCAGGCTCAATATCCAGAACGCCGAGGCCGTGGTGCCCAGGGCCACCAGCGAACTCGCCACCAGGTGGGTACGGTTCGACACCCGCTCCTTGCCGAACAGCATGATGCCCAGGAACGACGCCTCGAGGAAAAAGGCCGTCAACACTTCATAACCGAGCAGGGGCCCGGCGATGTTACCTGCCCGCTCCATGAAACCGGGCCAGTTGGTGCCGAACTGGAAGCTCATGGTAATGCCTGAGACAACACCCAGCGCGAAACTCAGGGCAAAAATCTTGACCCAGAAAAAGTAGGCATATTCCCACGCCTTGTCGCCCGAAAAGGTGAATCGCAAGCGGAAATACAGCAGCACCCAACACAAGCCAATGGTGATCGTGGGGAACAGAATGTGAAAACTGATATTGGCGGCGAACTGGATACGCGCCAGTACAAACGGGTCAAAATCCATGGCTGGATTCCTCCTGGCTGACGGTAGGCATCCTTTCCCGTGGGGCGGCTGATAATACCACGGCGAAGACTGTTACGTTTGTCAAAACGTGACTGGCTATCCAGCAGCCCGGAAACAAAAAAAAGGGGAGCCAAGGCTCCCCATAAACCAGGGCGCAAAGCGCCCTGCGCATCACACCGTGAATCTACTGCCAGCTGAAGTTCAGTGCCTTGCGGCCCTTGATGGCATCGTTGCCCGCGTTCTCTCGGGCGTAGTCTATACCGATGTCGCTGATGACCCCCGCAGCCTCACTGCTGTGGGACGCATCCTCCAGCACAATGGCCACCACATTGTCCTGTCCCGGCGGATTGAGGGTCTCGCGGGCCAGCGGGAATTCATCCGGACTGGTGTTCATCCACATGTCGCGCTTGGCACGGCCCCAGAAGCCACGGCTGAGCCACTCATCATCGGAAAGCCAGCGACCAATGAGTTTGCCGTTGACGTAAATGGTGGCCTTGGCGCGCTGACCCTTGAGGCGCAACACCACCGGCGCATGCAGGCTATCAGCGTCCGGCAGGTCGGCTGCATCAAACCGTGAGCGGTACCAGAGCACATCGCCCTTTTGCAGGGCGCCGGGCAGGCTCGCGCTGGCCCAGGTGCTGTCGTCAAAGCCTGGCTGCTGGTAATTTGCCCGTTGCCCGCCCAGGTCAGCGCGTACCGACCAGTTATCGAGATCACGCCAGCCCACTTTGGCATCGCCCCACAGGCCTTTCTCGGAATCAAACCCCAGGCCGGGAATCTTCATGGTGGTACCCGACAGGTTGCCGCGTGGCCACATGAAGGAACCGTGGCCCCACACCTCGGTACGGAAGGCAATGACGTTGGTGCCTTTCTTCAGGTAGGGACGCAGGTCGGGGAAGGTGTAGTCATTGTTCCAGCTGTTGGAATCAATCTCGGTACCCAGGGGATTCATGGTGGCCAGGTACGTGCCGTTCACATAGATACCGACGATATCGCTGGCATGGGGCACATAGAGATCGGTGGGCTCCCAGAACGGCAGCCAGTTCCAGCCGCTCAGTTCCAGCTCGGCACGGTACCAGGCATGGCCGGTGCCGATATCGTTGGCTTCCAGGGTGCGGGGATCACCCTGCCAGCTGCGCCAGCCAGCACCGGTGACATAGTTTTCCCGGGCCTCATCCGTGTCGCGCTTCACCTTGCCGTCGGTGAGAAGCGTCGGCAGGGACGGACGGGCCACATAGGTGTCTTTCAGGTAAGTGGCGGCGGCCGTGGTGGCATTCCAGCCCTGTTGCGTCACCAGTGCACTGTTGGCCACAAACGGACGCGACGACATCACCAGCAGCTCGCGCGGGGTTTCATCGTAATCCAGGGTGAAGCTGAAGCCACTGGCGGAGGCACTGATGGAATCGTTATCGATATAGTCAGCACCCGCGACCACCAGGTCCTCGCCGTTTACGTGCGGGAACCAGAAACGGCCGGCCTCGGCACGGGTGGTGATCACGACGCGCACGGTCTCGCCGTTCGCGGTTTCCAGCACCAGGTGGCGGTTGGCGCTGTGCGGATAGCTGGCATTGAACACACCGTCGTTCTGGTTCACCGTCACGCCGGCATCTGCATGCAGCACGGTGGCAACGCCGCCGGTATGCTCGAGTTGCAGTTCACCGGTGGAGCCTGCTGCACCGTAGACCACCAGCAGGGTATCGCCGTTGAAATCGCGCATCGTCAGTAGCTCACTGGAGGTGAACGCCATACGCCCGCCATGTGGCAATGGTAGGCCCACGGTCAGCACGGCGCTACTGGTGGTATCGGTATCACCGAACTGCCCCGGTCCGGCGTAGCCCTCCACCGGCGCGGTGAGGCTGGAATGGCGCGGGAAGGAAATGCCATCCACGTTGATGCTGTGGGCCGGCAGCAACTGCTCGCTGCCAGTGGCATTGACCAGGTTGATAAAGGCGGTGCCGTTGCCGGCATCCAGCCAGTAGTGAATGCGGTCATTCCCTTCCACCGCACCGAGGTTGGACGAATTGATGACCAGCCGCGGGTCTGCGCCAGTCACTGTGCCGGAGCGGGTCGCCTGCGACACCGGTGCCAGGTACGGCTCCACTGCATCGAAGAACAGGTTGTCGCGGCGGAAGGTGTAGAACTTCTCGCGATGGCCGCCGGACGGACTGATGGCACCGTCGTAGTCGATCACGTTGTGGAAATACCCCACCGTGGGTGACAGGAACAGGCTGATGATGTTGTCGATGTTGGAAAAGTCGAACACCGTCTGCTGCCAGTTGCCGGCATTGACCGCCAGCACCACGGAATTGCGATAACCCTCGGTGTGCATGCCCACCACGTTGAACGCAAAGGTGCCGTCGAAGCCGCCCATGATCATGCGCTTGATGCGCGCCGGGTCGCGGTCCGTCTCGGTGGTACCGGAGGGGAAGTTGGCATAGGCGCCGCCGTAGTTGGCCGGGTCGTGCATGTCCTTGAGCAGGTCATAGGCCACCTTCTCCGGCATCTCGCCGCCGAGACCGTTGTACACGTTGGGCATGGGGATGATGCCCGGGGTGGCAGCCATGCCGGAGGTCTTGCCGTCACCGGGACAGGTGGTGATGGGCACGTCGATGGCGTCATTGGTCACGATATCCCGCAGTGCCGACAGGTAAGCACGGGTGGGCACGACTGCCCCGAGTGCGCGCTCCGGGCCGCCTTCATGCCAGAACAGCTTGTCCACCTCATGGAAGGTCTCGAACCAGTTGTACTCATTCTCCACCGAATAGAGGATGATCGGCCCGCCGTTGCTGGCGAGAAACGGCCGGATGACGTCATTCAACCGGCCGAAGTAGCGCTCCACATAGGCAAGGAAATCCGGGTCATCCGTGCGCAGGTTCGCCAGCCCATCGGCAGCACGGCTCTTCTTGGTGGTCCGGTCCATCAGCCAGCCGGGCACGCCACCGCCATCCATCTCGTTGGTGATGTAAGGGCCCGGACGGAAGTAGACGAACAGGCCCTCCTGCCGGGCCAGGTCAAGAAACAGCGGCAGGTTCGGGTCGCTGAAATTGAATACGCCCTCTTCCGGCTCGATCACGTTCCATGGCACGTACAGATCGATGGTGTTGAACCCCGCCGCCCTGAAGCGCTTGAGGCGATCACGCCAGGCCGCCTGGGGCAACCGGAACCACTGCAGGGAGCCACCGCGCAGGATGCGGTACTCGCCGTCGATGACAAAGCCGCGACTGTCGACGCTGACCGCATAGGGCTGACCATCGGCCAGGCTGGCGCGCACGACTGACGGCGCCAGGGCCAGGCTGGCCAGCAGGATAATGGCGCCCCTGAAAAGCAGATTCAGGGGCGCCAATCGATTGAGTAAACCGTGTGGCTGCTGCATGCTTCGTTCTCCTGATTGTTGTTTTGCGGCGCGCGGGCGTACACCAGGGCCGCTCCGCCGCCTTTCCCGAGCCCGTGTCCTGAGCACAGGCATGCTAGGCAGCGACCTGCACCGGGCGAAGGAAAAACCGGGAAAAACAAGGAAAAGACAAATTAACTCAGTAACTTATAAAAATATCGGGGCCGGGCACTGATGCAGTTGCAGCTCAATATCGACCCGCGTCTGATGATGCTCCGGGTGATCATGCCGGTGCTGGTCCTGGCAGTGATGGTGGGCCTGGTGATGGCCATCAACACGGCCTTCCTGCAGCAACCCATGCGCGCTGTGGAAGGCATACAGGACCTGCGTGACTGGTCCCCCGAACGACAGTCGCGGATGATGCTGGCCGGCGAATGGGGATTCTTCTGGGATGACTACCTCAACCCCGATGACGTCTCTGCAGAAACCACCCTGATTGCGCCCACCTTCCTGTACCTGCCCGGCGTCTGGAACGATCACCTGAACCAGGGCGTGCCCCTGCCCCGCACCGGCCATGGCACCCTGCTGCTGCGGGTACTGCTGCCCGCACCGGGCGAGTACATGATCAAGATCCCGACGCTCACCAACGACTACCGGCTGTGGATCAATGGCACGCCCAAGGTGGTTAACCCGGACATGGAAAGCCCCGGCCAGGCGCGCAGTTCGGAAGCGACAACCCGGTACATCCGTTTCGACGCACCCAACAGCGAAGCCCTGCTGGTGATGCACCTGGCCAACTACCGGCATCGTGCCGGCGGCGTCTGGGAGCCCCTGTATATCGCACCCGCCAGTGCCCATGTCAGCCTGCACAGCCTGCCCATCTGGCGCGACATCCTGCTCGGTTTCCTGCTCGCCGCAGCCGGGGTGCTGGCATTGGTCACCGGCTACAAGCGCCAGCAACGCGCCTGGATCTGGCTGGCCTGCTATGCCTTTTTCATGGCCCTGCGTGCGGTCACGGTGGAGGAGCGGGTGTTCTTCCATGTCTTCCAGATCTATGACTGGCAATGGCAGCAACGCATTGAGCACATGGTGCTGTATTGCACCCTGCCCTGCCTGGCGTTCTATCTGGGCGAACGTTTCCGCCATTACTTCCCGGCACTCCTCCACCAGGTCACCACCACCGTGTGCGGCACCCTGATCCTGGTGGTACTGATCACCGACGCCGCCGTGTTCAGTCGCACGCCACCGGTATTCCAGCTGCTGGGGCTGTTCTACGCCGTGCTGATGCTGGGCTTCTGCTTTGCCAAACTGGCCAGCCAGCAACCGCGCGCCTGGCTGCTGTTCGCTGGCGTGTTCCTGCAACTGCTGGCCGGCCTCAACGATATCTTCTATACCAACAACGTCATGGACAGCATCAACATGCTGCACATCGGCGCCCTGGTTTTTGTCGCCAGCCAGTTCCTGGTGCCGGCTCGCACGGATACTGACACCCCGGTGGCGGCTGCCATCAGCGTATCGCCGTTGACGCCCGACACGCCGGAGAATCCCTACCTGGCCCTGCCCATGCGTGACAGTATCGTCGCAGTGATGAGCGATGCACTGGCGGCGTGGGAATCCCACGGCGAGGGTGGCAAGCTGTCACTGGCTGAACAAAGCCGGCAGTGGCGGGTCACAAATGATAACGGCACCCTGAAAACCCGGACGCTGGACAAGTACCTGCGCACTGACACGCTTCCGGGCCGACCACGCATGACCAACGTGGAAAAGACCGTCGCGTTCGTGCTGGCGAACGTGGCCTTGCCGGATAACGAGGCCCACCAGCTGACGCTGGCCCTGGAAGCCATCCGCGAGATAAAGCGCAGCAACCCGGCCTGAAAACCGGGCGAAACATGGAGAGAACGTTGTGCATACACGCCTGACCACCCTGCTAGTGGTACTGCTGGCATGGCTGCCCGGCAGCCTGCTGGCCCAGCCGCCAGAATGGAAGCTGATCACCGACCGGCGCGACATCAAGGTTTACATCGGCGCTGATCCGCAGGCGAGACTGAAGACCTTCCGTGGCGTCACCACCATGGAACTCCCCGATGAGTACGCCATGCTGGCACTGTACAACGACATTGAGGCGTTCCCGCGCTGGCTTCACATGATCGACGAGGCCGAGCTGCTGGGTGAGCGCTCACCGCTGGACCGTGACCTGCGCTTTACCATCAAGCTGCCCTGGCCCCTGTCCGACCGCGAAGTCGTGCTCAACAGCAAGCTGGAGCACGTCGTCGAAATCGGCAACGAGTCGGTGACCGCGGTACTCGAGGGAGATACCGGCCTGACCCCACCGGTGGATGGCTATGTGCGACTGCCGGAATTCCATGGCACCTTCAGTTTCCGGCGTCTGGCACCCGGCAAGGTGGAAGCGATATTTGAAGTCAGCTCCGACCTGGGCGGCTACCTGCCACAGTGGATCGTCAACTTCGCGCTCAGTGATATCCCGTATTTTTCGCTGGAAAAAATGCGCCGCATCGTCAAGCAGCCGCAATACCAGAACCACTACTACCCCTACCTGGACCTGTTTGGCCCGGGACGGCCGGCGGATGCACCGGCGGTGAAAAGCTGGGTGTATGGCACCGGCCTTGAGCGCACGCCGTCCGGCACTGGCGCACCCTGATTTGCCCTGCCGGCCCGGGCTACCCGCCGGGCGTCATGGGGTAATGACAATCTTGCCGCTGGAGCGTCGCTCAAACAGCGCCGCAAACGCCTCACCGGCCTGCTCCAGGGTGTAGACATGATCGGGCGCCGTCTTCAGCGCCCCGGCTTCGGCCCAGCTGACCAACTGTTCAATCACCGGCGGCACCACAGCCGGGTTGCTCATCACCGCCCCGCCCCAGTTCACGCCTATGATCTCGCATTGCTTCAGCAACGGCAGGTTCAGGGGAATGCGGGCAATACCGGTGACAAAGCCCACCACCAGATGACGTCCGCCCGGGGCCAGCAACCGCAACGCCGGTTCGGACAGGTCACCGCCCACCGGGTCGTAGACCACATTGACACCCATGGGCGCTTCGGCCTTTACCGCCTTGCGCCAGTCCGGATCGGTGTAATCAACGACAGCGTCCGCCCCGGCATCAATGCAGCGCTGGCGCTTTTCTTCGGTGGACGCACAGGCAATCACCTTCGCACCCATGGCCTTGGCCACTTCGATGGCGGTGGACCCGGTGGTGCCGGATGCGCCCAGCACCAACACCGTCTCGCCCGCCTTCAGCCGGCCGCATTCGCGCAGGCCATACAGGCCGGTGGCATAGGCAATGAAAAAATTGGCCGCATGTTCCAGCGGCAGGCTCTCAGGCAACTTGAAACAGCTGTTGCCTGGCAGTGTGACTTTCTCCGCCAACCCGCCCAGCATGGCGAACGCTGCCACATGATCACCCGGCTTGAGGTGTGTGACCTTGTCGCCCACGCTTTCCACGACACCGGCAATGGCGCTGCCTGGCACAAACGGCAACGGCGGTTTGATCTGGTACTCACCCTTCACCAGCAAGCCATCAAAGTAACCGATGCCAACGCCTTTCATGGCCAGCTTGATCTCACTACCACCCGGCTCACGCTCAGGTACGTCCGATACTCTCAGTGCCGACGGGTCGTCGAATTGCTCCACTTGCAGGGCGCGCATGGTGTTTCTCCCGGATCAATACATGTCAATCAGTAACCGTCAGTCTGTGTACAGAACGGGGCGAACACAATGACCAGATGGAGAGCGTGACGCAGAAGGGAATGTCAGGCGGGCAACGACTGAAGCATCAGCGCCAGCAGGGCACAGCTGCTGCCGAGCACGGCGCCGGCACCGATGTCGGAAGGATAGTGCACACCGAGCAACACCCGGGAGGCACCAATGGCCAGCGCCACACTGAACACCAGTGGCGCCATGGCGGGATACCAGGCCGACACCAGCACCGCCACCATGAACGCGGCAGCCGTGTGCCCGGAGGGGAAACTGAACCGGTCCGACGGCTTGATGAAGGCATTCAGCGCAGCCTGGGCATCCGCCGGCCGTGGCCGCTGGATAGTCCGCTTGAGTAACAGGTACAGCGGCAGCTCCATGAGGAAGCCCAGCACCATGGCGAGCACCAGATGCCGGGCACCGCTGTCGCCAGCCAGCCACAGCAGCAGGGCCAACACGGCGTAGAGGGGGCCATCACCCAGGCGTGATACCTGTCGGGCGATGCGGGCAGTCTGGCTGGCGGACGGCCGGTTAAGCAGCCAGACCATGAAGCGGGTGTCATACCCGGTGAGTTTTTCGAATGTGTGCAGGTCTGTTATACGTTTTTCCATGGCCGCCATGGTGGCGCCGCCGTGCAACGCCATCATGACAGTGCGGTGACAATCCTGTTACACCGCCCCCTGCAACCCCGCAGTCTCAGCACTGCTCCAGCGTACGTGGCTCTTGCGCCGGCGAAGGGGACACTGTGTCTCAGGGCCGATTGCGGCCGTACTGGTCATGGCTGGATACCCACTGGTCCGAAACAATGGCCGCGCTCAGGGACAGTTCACCACAGAGCACCACGGCGGCAATGATCTCGGCCAGCCGCTTGACCTTGCCGGTGCCGTAGCAGCCCATCACCTCAAGGCATTCACGCTGGCTGGGCAGCCCTGTGCCACCGCCGTAACTGGCCACGATCAGGGACGGGATGGTGATGGAAAAATAATAATCACCGTTATCCAGCACTTCGCCATGAACAAAGCCTGACGCCGACTCGGCCACGTTGGCCACGTCCTGGCCGCAGGCGATGAAAACGGCGGTAATGCCATTGGCAAAATGGGAACCGTTGTTTACCGAATTGGCCATCATTGCGCCCATGTTGGACAGCTGACGCTGGTAATGCAGCGTCTGTGCGTCGGTGTGCATGACGTCACGGATCAGTGCCTGTGGCAGCGTAACCTCAGCCACCACCCGTTTTCCTCGCGTGCGCAGGCTGTTCACCGTGGAATGCTTCTTGTCGGTGTCGAAGTTCGCCGCCAGTGAATGATGGGCCAGTCCGGGCGGCTGCTGCGCAAGTATCCACTGACAGGCATGGCGGGTGGCCTTGCTGACCATGTTCTGCCCGGCCGCATCCCCGGTGGTGTAGTTGAAGCGCAGCCAGCGCATCTTGCCCTGGGCATACTGCTCAATGTCCCTCAACTTGCCACTGCGGGTGGTCTCTTCGGCAACGGCACGAATGTCTGCCATATGGGCGCTGACCCACTCGCCGAAATCACGGGCATAGCGGGCATTCTCGAACACGAAGATGGGTGCCCGCTGCATGGCATCATCAATGACCGTCGTGGTAATGCCGCCGGCCTCGCGGGTCAGGCGCATGCCGCGGTTGTAGCTGGCCACCAGGGTGCCCTCGCTGGTGGCCATGGGCACAAACACCTCGCCATCGATGTGCTCGCCGTTGACGCGCAATGGCCCGGCGAAGCCCAGGGGCACTTGCACCACACCTGAGAAGTTCTCGATATTGCCGGGTAACACTGCGGGATCGACGGAGTAGTGGCCAACATGTTCCAGGGCAACACCGGTGGCTCCGGTGATGAAAGCACGCCGCTTGCCGGCCATGTCCTCGGTATAATCGTTGTCGCGGTCGCGCGGTAACTTGTTGCTCATGCTGTGTCCCTGCCCACCTGGTTCATGCAAAGGCCCAAGCATGCAATGGCCGCGCAAAAGTGACAATGCAGAAAAGACCGCCATGCTGGCTCATGGGCGAGCCGGCCACTCAGTTTGCATCAGGCAGGGTGATCTCAGTCGTGTTGGTCAGACCGAGAAGGACGAGCCGCAACCACAGGTCGTGGTGGCGTTGGGATTGTTGACTACAAAACGGGAACCCATCAGCCCCTGCTCGTAGTCCACCTGGGATCCTGCCAGGTACTGGATGCTCATCGGATCCACCAGCAGCGACACGTCACCGTTCTCGATCACGGTGTCATCGTCTTTCACCGCTTCATCGAAGGTAAAACCGTAGGAGAAACCGGAGCAGCCGCCACCCGTGATGTACAGGCGCAGTTTCAGCGACGGGTTGCCTTCTTCGTCACGCAGGGCCCGCACCTTGGTGGCAGCGCTGTCGGTCATGGAGATGATGGAATCAGACAATGTACGTTCCGCATAAAACCGGGTTCAGGGACGACAAGTCTGTAATACCTGACTAAAACAGTCAAGTTTAAGGCGTCGGCTATTTCTTGCCCTCGCCGGCGTCGTCCTTGTCTTTCGGGGCCGGCAGATGGCGCTGTTCATCCTGGCGCACCAGCTTGCCGTTGACACGGGCGCCCATGATCATCTCGATCAGGGTGTAGTAGACATTGCCTTCCACCACCGCCTTCTCTGCCAGCTCCAGGTGCTCGGTGGCGTGGACATCGCCTTCCACACGGCCGTTGACCACCACCTTGTTGACCCGGATCTCGCCTTTGACGCAACCGCTTTCACCAATGGTCAGGCGGCCATCGCCGTTGGCCACCGAAATATTGCCCTCCACGGTACCCAGCACATGCAGGCCGCCGGAGAAGGCGATGTCGCCCTTGATCTCCGCGCTCGGTGCAATCAGGGTGTGGTCCGCGTAGTTCTGCTTCTCTTTTTTATCCCGCCCAAGCACTGCCTCTCTCCTGTAACTGCCAGATAAAATTACGTTCCGACGTCTGCTGTCGCCCAGACGTGCTGGTCGCTTCTATAGTGACCTGTTCGGGCACCACGTCAAACGGTAATGACAGACGCCCGGTGAGCTCCTGGAAATAGCGAAAACGGAAACTGGTCTCACTACCCTGGGCCAGCAGCTCGCTGGCATTGAGCGTCACCATCTCTTCTCCCTGGCGCCCGGACAGTGTCAGGCTGACACCACCGCGCAGGTAGCGCCGGTTGTCGCCGACCTGGGTCAGCACCAGCCGGTAGGTATATACGCCCGGCTCGGCCGTGGTGCCAAGATCGAGCCGTTCGATACGCAGGCCCTCGTCTCCGGCGCCGGGCGACATGACGTTCTTGTAGAACGCCACCGCCTCTTCAAGTTCCGCAATCTGGCCACGCAGGTCCTTGATCTCTGCGCGGACCTTCTCCTGCGCCTGCTGCGCCACTTCGGTACCGGTCCGGTGCAGCGCCAGTTCCTCGCGCGCCATTTTCAGTTCGCGCTCCAGTTCCACCACGCTGGCGCGCAGGCTTTCCTGCTCCACCACATTGCTGGTCTGGCGATGCATGGAAAACAGGTGCCCGCCAATGAACGCGCCCACCAGGCCGAGCAGCACAAACAACGTGACATAGACGCGGGTCCGGCGGCGCTTGCGCAGGTTAACCGGCTCCAGTGCCATTTCCTCCAGGGAGGACTTTCTGCGTTTTGTGGCCATCTGTTTTACCGGTTCATGTCCAGGGTGATGCCATCACGGCAGCAGGGCGGCCGCTTCCAGGCCGGCCGTCTCGGAAAAGCCAAACATGATATTCATGTTCTGGATGGCCTGCCCGGCCGCCCCCTTGGCCAGGTTGTCGATCACCGAAAGCACGATGAGCGTATCGCCATCCTCGGGCCTGTGCAGTGCAATGCGACACATATTTGCGCCTTTGACGAAACGGGTCTCCGGATGCGAGCCGGCCGGCATCACGTCGACAAAGGGCTCTGCCTCGTAGCGTTTCTCCAGTGCGGCCTGCATGGCATCCAGGGCCGGGGCATCTGCCTTGACGGTGCTGTACAGCGTGGCATGAATGCCACGCACCATGGGCAGCAGGTGCGGCACGAATGTCACGCCCACATCGGTGCCGGCAATGTCGCCCAGGGACTGGCGAATCTCGGGCAGGTGACGGTGCCCGGAGGCGCCGTAGGCCTTGAAGCTGCCGGACGCTTCCGCCAGCAGCATGGGCACCTTGGCCTGGCGACCGGCACCACTGACCCCGGAGGCGCAGCTGGCGATCAGGCCGGCGGTTTCCACCCAGCCACTTTCCAGCAGCGGCAGGTAACCGAGCTGGATCGCCGTGGGGTAACAACCGGGGCACGCCACCAACCGCGCATCACGAATGGCATCGCGGTTCATCTCCGGCAATCCGTAGACGGCCTCCTGGAGCAGCTCTGGTGCCACATGGGGCTCGCCGTACCACTGGCTCCAGATATCGGCATCACGCAGGCGAAAATCCGCCGACAGGTCGATCACCCGCGCGCCGGCCGCCAGCAACGCCGGCATCATGCGCATGGCCACGTTATGGGGGGTGGCAAAGAACACCACATCACAGGCGGCCAGACGGTCGACATCCGGCGTCGTGAAATGCAGCTCCAGGTGACCGCGCAGGTTCGGGTACATGTCAGACACGGCAACACCTTCCTCGCTGCGCGAGGTGATAGCCACGACTTCAGCGTGGGGATGGCCCACCAGGAAGCGCAGCAGTTCAGCGCCGGTATAACCGGTACCGCCGACGATACCGACACGAAGCTTGTCGGGTGCCTGTGACATGTGACTCTCCTCGGGTAAAAACCGCCCTGAAAGCGGGCCATGATAGAAAGCCCGTCGGGCAGCTGCAATGAAAACCGCGGCGTCTAGCCCGCCTCAGCCGTTTTCTTCTGCGCTTTCGGGGCCGCTGTTTCCGCACCTTCCACCGGCAGTGCGCGCCCTTCTGCAAGGGCATGGGCCAGCGAATCGAACACCGGTGTCGGGTGCACAAGCTTGGCCACCGCAGTGGCGATGAATGCCGCCGCCATCAGCGACAGCAGCATCTCATGGTGGTTACCGGTGAGCTCCATGACAATGACAAAGGCCGTGATCGGCCGCTGGGTGACACCGGCCAGGAACGCCGCCATGCCCACCAGGGTGACGCCCACCACGGAGGTATCCTGGAACAGGTGGCCCATGAAGGCACCAATCCCGGCACCGGTGGCCAGGCTGGGCGAAAACAGGCCGCCGGGCACGCCGGTGAAGTAGGTCAGCAACGTACTTGCCATCTTGGCCAGCGGAAACAGCAGGCCCGGTTCGTCCTTCTGCTCGATCAGCGCGCGGGCCTCGTCATACCCGGAGCCAAAGGTGATACCACCAGAGAGAAACCCGATCAGGGCCACCAGCAGGCCGCAGGCCAGCGCCACCCGGTAGGGATGCTTGCGCACCTGCGGCGCCAGCATCAGACTGCCGCGCATCAACAGCCATACGAACAGGCCGCCCAGCAAGCCGCACAGCACCGCTGTGGCGATGATCTGCAGCCAGTAATCAATCAGGATCAACTGCGGCTCCGGCTGGCCGAAGAAACTGTAGTGGCCGGCCATGGCCAGCACCACCACACCGGAGAGGATGATTGCCACGATCAGGGTACCGGTGGTGCGCTGCTCGAACGACTGCGACAGCTCCTCAATGGCAAACACCACCCCGGCCAGCGGAGCATTGAACGCCGCCGACACACCCGCCGCGCCGCCGGCGACAATCAGGGCGTTGTCGACGTACTTGTCCTCCAGTCGCCCCCAGCGGCCCACCTGGTGCATCAGCGCCGCACCGATATGCACGCTCGGGCCCTCCCGGCCCAGCGAACCACCGCACATGAGGCCGAAACAGGTCAGGGCAAACTTGGCCAGCACCACTCGAATCGACAGGAAGGTGGGCCGCAACCACTTGTAGCGCTGCTTCAGCACCACCAGCACCTGGGGGATACCGGAGCCGCGCGCCGCCGGGCTGGAGTGGTTCATCAGCCAGACAATCATCACCAGGCCCAGCGGCGTCACCACCAATGGCGCGTAGACATTCCACTCGCGCAGCAGATCGAACTGGTGGGCGGAGAAGTCAGCGGCCCAGGCGAACAGCTGCACCACCACACCAACCAGAATCGCACCCACCCAGAACACCGCACGCAGTTTCCAGTCGTTCAGCGTGCCCAGCTGGCGCCTGCTCAGGCGCCGGGTACGGAACAGGTAGTAGCGCAACAGGCGCGTGGTGCGTGGCGGTTTCTGCACAGCGGCTCCGGCCGGATGAAAGGGCCGCACAGGAGCGACCTGTTTGAGACACCGGTACACGCGGACGGCGTACCAGACCGACAGTATAGCGCATGCCGGCACGCTACCGAAGGGCGCGCCGGGGCATGACCGCCTGCACTGCGGTTTCACCCCCGGCCTTGCTATGATTGGCGCCTGCACAAAGGAGCATTGAATGGACGGTACCACTTTTGCCTGGGTCAAGGCGTTTCACCTGATTGCGGTGATCACCTGGTTTGCGGCCCTGTTCTACCTGCCGCGCCTGTTCGTCTACCACGCCATGGCCGAAGACAGCATCAGCCGCGAGCGCTTCAAGGTGATGGAGCGCAAGCTCTACCGGGGCATCATGACACCGTCGATGATCGTCACCCTGGTGCTGGGCCTGTGGATGCTGGTGGACAAGTGGTCGGTGCTCTACCAGCAGGCCGGCTGGATGCATGCCAAGCTGTTCCTGGTGGTTTTGCTGATTGGCTACCACCACATGTGCCTGGCATTCATGAAGAAGTTCGCCAACGACGCCAACACCCGCAGCCATGTGTTCTATCGCTGGTTCAATGAAGTGCCGGTGCTGTTCCTGGTCGCCATTGTCATCCTGGTAATCGTGCGTCCGTTCTGAGCGCCGCCACTGACATCACGGAGGTTCCCGTGCCCGACAGCAATACGCCCACGCGCCCGAACGTGCTGGTCATCGCCGGCCACGATCCGTCTGGCGGTGCCGGCATCCATGCCGACATCGAAGCAGTGCATGCCATGGGCGCCCATCCCTGCACCCTTATCACCGGCCTGACAGTCCAGAACAGCATCAACGTCACCGGCTTCCAGCTCACTGATACCACCCTGCTGGAACAACAGGCGGATGCGCTGCTGGATGACCTGTCCTTCGCTGCGGTGAAGATCGGCATGACCGGCAGTGCTGCCATCATCGACATGGTGGCCCGCCTGCTTGACCGCCTGCCCGGCGTGCCGGTGGTACTGGACCCGGTGCTCGCCGCCGAAGCCGGCGGCAGCCTGGGCGAGGACACAGTGCCCCGGGCACTGTTGCAGCAGCTGTTCCCCAAAGCCGCCCTGGTCACGCCCAACCTGCCGGAAGCGCAGGCACTGGCCGGCGCCGAGACCATCGATGCCTGTGGCGAGGCACTGCTGGACGCCGGCGCCCTGTCAGTGCTGGTGACCGGCACCCACGACAACACACCCTCGGTGCACAACCACCTGTTCATGCGCTCGGGTACCCGACGCTGGGAAACCGCCCGCCTGCCCGGCAGTTTTCATGGCTCCGGCTGCACCCTGGCAAGCGCCTGCGCGGCACGCCTGGCCTTTGGTGACAGCCTCGAGCAGGCGGTGGACCATGCCCAGGCCTGGGTAGCAAAGGCGCTGGAACAGGCCTGGCAGCCCGGGCGCGGCCAGCTGGTGCCGCTGCGCAATGGCTGACCATCCGGTGCGCGGCCTGTATGCCATCACCGACCCGTCACTGCTCGCGGACGGGCGGCTGGAAGCAGCCGTGGCGGCCGCGCTGGCCGGCGGCGCACGGCTGGTGCAGTACCGGGACAAGCCCGCCAGCCGGTCCCGGCGGCTGCAGCGAGCCACTGCCCTGCGCCGGCTTTGCGAGGCGCACGGGGCAAGGCTGCTGGTCAACGATGACGTGGAACTGGCCATGGACGCCGGCGCCCATGGCGTCCATCTGGGCCAGTCTGACGGCGATGTCCGCCAGGCCCGCGCACAGCTGGGAGCGGACGCCATCATCGGTGTCACCTGCCACGCTGACCCGGCGCTGGCACAGGCGGCAGTGGCCGCCGGCGCCAGCTATGTGGCCTTCGGCCGTTTTTTCCCCTCGCACACCAAGCCGCAGGCGCCGTCGGCGCCGGCCAGCGTGCTGGGCCATGACCTGCCGGTTCCGAAGGTGGCAATCGGTGGCATCACGCCGGATAATGCGCCGCAACTGATTCGCGCCGGCGCGTCCGCCCTGGCCGTTATCCACGCACTGTTTGCCAGTGACGATATTGAAGCCACGGCGCGGCGCTTTGCCCGACTTTTCCCGGAGGATCCATGAGCCGCAAGCATTCCAGTCAATTGTTCCGCAAGGCCCAGCAACGCATTCCCGGCGGCGTCAACTCGCCGGTGCGCGCGTTCAAGGGTGTCGGCGGTGACCCGGTCTTCTTCCACCGTGGCGAGGGCCCGTTCCTGTTCGATGAGGACGACAACCGCTACCTCGATTATGTCGGCTCCTGGGGCCCGCTGATCCTGGGTCACTGCGACCCGGATGTCATCGCCGCCGTTGAGAAAGCGATCCAGGATGGCCTCAGCTTTGGCGCACCCACTGCCATCGAAATCGACATGGCCGACAAGGTCTGCGAGCTGGTGCCGTCCATGGACCAGGTGCGCATGGTCAGCTCCGGCACCGAAGCCACCATGAGTGCCATCCGCCTGGCCCGGGGCTTTACCGGGCGCGACAAGATCATCAAGTTCGAGGGCTGTTACCACGGCCACGCCGACAGCCTGCTGGTCAAGGCCGGCTCCGGCGCCCTGACCCTGGGCGTGCCCAATTCACCGGGCGTCCCGGCCAGCGTGGCCGAGCACACCCTGACGCTGGAGTACAACAACGCCGCCCAGGTGGAGGAAGTGTTTGCGCAGATGGGTGAGCAGATTGCCTGCATCATCGTCGAGCCGGTGGCCGGCAACATGAACTGCATTCCACCGGTGCCTGGCTTCCTCGAGGCGCTGCGCAAGTGCTGCGATGAACACGGTGCCGTGCTGATCTTCGACGAAGTGATGACCGGCTTCCGGGTGGCCTTGGGTGGCGCCCAGGCGCTGTATGAAGTGACCCCGGACCTGACCACACTGGGCAAGGTGATTGGCGGTGGTATGCCGGTGGGCGCCTTCGGTGGCAAGAAGGAAATCATGGCGCACCTGGCACCGCTGGGGCCGGTGTACCAGGCCGGCACGCTGTCCGGTAACCCGGTGGCCATGGCGGCCGGCCTGAAGACGCTGGAGAAGATCAGCACGGCGGGCGTATTCGAGACGCTGGCCGCGCGCACGGAGCGCCTGGTTCGCGGCCTCACTGACGCCGCCCATGCCAACGGCATTGCCTTTACCACCAACCACGCCGGCGGCATGTTCGGGTTCTTTTTCACCGACCAGACCCAGGTCACGCGCTTCGCCCAGTCCGCTGCCTGTGACCAGGAGCGCTTCCGCCAGTTCTACCACCTGATGCTGGACGCCGGCGTCTACCTCGCCCCCAGCGCGTTCGAAGCCGGGTTCGTCTCCATCACCCATACAGAGGCGGATATCGACAGTACGGTGGATGCGGCACGGGCCGCGTTTGCGCGCCTGTAACGCGGTGCGCTAGAGCAACTTTTCGCGCAAGGTGGCGGCGTTGTAGCCCTTGATGACGTCGCTGCCGCCGATCAGGAAGGTGGGCACACCGCGAATGCCAGAAGGATGATGAAAATGCCTTTCACTGGCGCGCTCCTTTCTGGGCCACCCGGGCTTCACGGCGGGCCAGTGCAACACAATCCGGGTCGTCGCTGCGTGCACACGCAGTCGCCACCAGCTGCCACAGGGCGGCGCGGTAGGCGCCGGTGGGCGGGGCAAAGCGCAGCGCCTTGCGAGCCAGGCCTTCGGCAGCACGGGGCTGGTCCTCACGCAGACGCAGCTCAGCCAGCTCGCGATACAGCCAGGAAGAATCAGGCACCAGCGTAACGGCGCGTTCGAGCAACCGGCCCGCCGCCGCCAGCTCGCCCTGCTCACGGGCCACCACGGCCTGCCGCCAGAGGCTCTCCGACGGTGAGCCCAGCAGCGGATCACCGGCAGGCACATCCACCGGCGCCTGTACCACCGGCGCGCTGCTGCACGCCGCCAGCCAGACCACCACCAGTGTCAGTCGAACAATCCGCGAAACCACTTGAACACTCCCTGCTGCATGGCATCAACGGTACCACAGCTACTGCGTTCCCGAGGCCGGTAGGCGTCACGGACGGGGTACTCGCGGGCGCCATCACAGCCCTTGCCGCTGAGGCGTTTGCCATCCGCATCGAGCCAGGTCATGGAGACACCGGCGGGCGGTGCCAGCACCAGCGGCCGGCGTGACAGCTCCGCCATCAGGTCGGTCCAGATGGGCAGCGGACCCGAGGCGCCGGAGACGCGGGTTTCACTGTTGTCATCCGCACCCAGCCAGACCACGGCCAGGCGATCGCCACTGAAACCGGCAAACCAGGCATCACGGTTGCCGTCACTGGTGCCGGTCTTGCCAGCCACCACCATGTCCGCCGGCAACTGGCGCAGGGCAGATTGCCCGGTGCCACGCAGGACCACCTGGCGCAGGGACCACTGCATCAAAAACCCTTCCGCCTCATCCACCACCTGCTCCGGATTGACCGGATAACGGCCCAGAGGCTGACCGTCCTTGTCGAGGATATCGGTGATCGCCCGCAGGGGGGTGCGGAAACCGCCGGTGGCCAGGGTCTGATACATGACCGCCACTTCAAACGGGCTTAACGCCAGGCTGCCCAGCATGACACTGGGGTACGGCGGGATGTCCCGCTGCACACCGAGGCGTTGCAACGCCTCAAGCACCGATGCCAGCCCCACATCCAGGCCCACCCGGGCGATGGCCTGGTTACGCGACATGGCCAGCGCATCCACCAGCGGCATGCTGCCGCGTGATTCACCGTCGTAGTTCTGCGGCCGCCACACCTGGCCGTCTTCCATGCGCACTTCCACCGCGCCGTCCACCACACGCGTGGCCAGGGTACGGCCGGATTCCAGCGCCGCCAGCACCACCGCCGGCTTGGCCAGGGAACCGATTGGCCGAACCGCATCCAGGGCGCGGTTAAAACCCGCGCGGCGCGCCTGACGATCACCCACCAGCGCCAGCACATCGCCCTGGTGGGGCGCCGTCACCACCACTGCACCGTTGAGGCTGTCACGGTTTTTCAGGTGCCGCGCCAGCGCCGCCTCCGCCGCATACTGGCTGAGCACATCGAGGGTGGAGTGAATCTGCAGGCCCTCACTGGACAGCACCTCTTCCGGATAATCGCGGGCCAATTGTCGCCGCACCAGATCCACAAACGCCGGGAACGCGTACAGGGCGGCACTGCCGCGCGGCACCACGTCCAGACTGCGCCCGCGCGCGGCGGCCATGGCCGCACCATCAAGCAGGCCCTGCTCATAGGCGGCAAACAGCACCGTGTCGCGGCGCTTCAGGGCGCGTTCGGTATGCCGGCGCGGATCATAGTAACTGGGCCCCTTGAGCAGACCCACCAGCATGGCCATCTGGTGCGGCTGCAGCTCTTCCAGCGGCCGGCCGAAATAGAAGCGCGCCGCCAGCCCGACACCATGAATGGCGCGGGCACCGTTCTGTCCCAGGTACACCTCATTGAGGTACGCCTCGAGAATGTCCTCCTTGCTGTAATGCAGCTCCAGCAACAGGGCCATGGGGATTTCCACCAGCTTGCGCGCCAGCGTGCGCTCCCGGGTGAGCCAGAAATTCTTCACCAGTTGCTGTGTCAGGGTGGAGCCACCCTGCTGCAGGCGGCCGGCCTTGAGGTTGGCCATCATCGCCCGGGCAAGCCCGCGCAGGGAAATGCCGTGATGTTCATGGAACGCCCGGTCTTCCGTGGCCAGCAGCATGCCGATGAACAGCGGCGGTACGTCGTCGAGGCGTACCAGCACGCGATCCTCATGATGCCGGGGATGAATGCTGCCAATCTGTACCGGTTCCAGCCGGGCAACGATCTGCTTATCCGGCTGACGACTGTCGACCACGCTTTGCAGGCGGTTGTCACGCAATTCCAGGGACAGCAAACGGGCCGGCTCACCGCCGTCACTGTCACTGAATCCACGGGTATGCAGCAACAGCCGGCTGGACTGCAGGGCATAGCTGCCCGGTGCGGCCGCACGACCATCCTGGCGATACCGCATCAGGCCGAGCAACCGGGTCAGGTGGTCACGGGACAGCTGACGGCCCTGGTACAGCTCCACCGGCCGGGCATAGACGCGCGCCGGCAGTTGCCACTGGTGGCTGTCGAAACGCTTCTGTACCCAGGCGTCGAGGAAAGCGGTGGCCACACCGGCGACCACCAGCAACACCAGCGACAGCTGGCCAATAAAACGCCAGCTCCACCAGCGTCGCACCGGCGGTTGGCGCGACGCGGCCTTCTTCGGCGCCCGTTTGGGGCGTTTTGCGGATGATTTCTTTCTGGCAGGCATGGCGCGCAGTCTATCAGCTTTTGTCGTGGGCGGGCGCCGGCGCGCTGTGGTTCACGCAGCCGTCGCAACGGTCCGGGCACTGTTCCCGGGCGCCCGGTTTGGCAATAGACCAGCGCATGACCATAATGTTCACCCTCAGACACAGGCCCGGGTTTCTATATGGAAAAGCGTTACGACATCTACGCCGTGGGTAATGCCCTGGTGGATACCGAGATCGAAGTGGACGATGCCTTCCTTGAGTCGATGAGCATCGACAAGGGCATGATGACCCTGGTGGACCAGCAGCGGCAGCACGAACTGGTAGCGGCCCTGGACAACCACGGCAAGATTCACCGGCGCGCCAGCGGCGGCTCCGCCTGCAACACCGTGGTGGGTGCCTGCTACTTTGGCGCCAGCGCCTACTACGCCTGCAAGGTGGCTGACGATGATACCGGCGCCTTCTTCGTCCACGACCTGTCTGCTGCCGGCGTCGATACCAATGTGGCGGGCAGCCGTCCGGCGGGCATCAGTGGCAAGTGCCTGGTGATGGTGACGCCGGACGCCGAGCGCACCATGAATACCTTCCTGGGCATTTCCGAGACGGTATCACCGGACGAACTGGATGAGGATGTCATCCGCCAGTCGCGCTATGCCTACATCGAGGGCTACCTGGTGTCATCCGACAGCGCCCGTTCTGCTGCCATCCGCCTGCGTGAGCTGGCCACGCAGCATGGTGTCAAGACAGCCCTGACCCTGTCCGACCCGGCCATGGTGAAATTCTTCCGCGAAGGCCTGGTGGAAATGATCGGCGATGGTGTCGACCTGCTGTTCTGCAACGAGGAAGAAGCGCTGACCTTTACCGGCACCGACAGCCTGGACGATGCGCTCGAGCAGCTGATGGAAGTGGCTGGCGCCATCGTTGTCACTTTGGGCGCACGGGGAGCGCTGCTCTGGGACGGCAACAAGCGCCACCAGGTGGCACCGGTGGCGGTCAAGGCCGTGGACACCAACGGTGCCGGCGACATGTTTGCCGGGGCATTCCTGTATGCACTCAGCAAGGGACACAGTTTCCCCCGGGCGGGCGCCCTGGCCAGCGCCGCCTCCGCGCAGGTGGTCAGCGACTTTGGCCCGCGCCTGGCGCCGGAAGCCCACGCCAGCATCCGTGACAGCGTGCTCGGGGAGAAAGCCTGATGCAGCCGGTATGCGCCACCGACCAGGTACCCGTGGACGGCGCCTGCGAAGTGCAGGTCAATGGCGAAGGTGTGGTCATCGTCAATCGGGACGGCCAGTTCTATGCCTACATGAACTGGTGCCCGCACCTGGGCATAGAGCTCAACTTCATGCCCGACCAGTTCATGGACGAGGACAACACCTTCATCATGTGCGCCAACCATGGCGCATTGTTCGAGGTGGAATCCGGCAACTGCCTGTCCGGACCCTGCGCCAACGAATGTCTCAAGGCGGTGGAGCTGGACGTGCGCGACGGCCAGATACACCTGGGTGAACTGCCGGCCACCACGCCGTGACGGACGCCAGCAGCGAATCCCTCCACCCCTTTGATGCACTGTCACCGGATGTCATTCTTGATGCCGTTGACGCCGCCGGCTGGCTCACAGACGGCCGCTTCCTGGCCCTGAACAGCTACGAGAACCGGGTCTACCAGGTGGGCGTGGAAGACCAGACCCCGGTGATCGTCAAGTTCTACCGCCCGGAGCGCTGGAGCGACGCACAGATTCTGGAAGAACATGCCTTCGCCGCCGAGCTGGTCTCGCACGAGCTGCCTGTGGTGGCGCCACTGTCCATCAACGGCAAGACACTGCTGCGCCATGAGGACTATCGCTTCTCGGTGTACCCGCGCCGCGGTGGCCATGCGCCGCCGCTGGACGACCCCGACGCGCTGGTGATCATGGGGCGCTATCTGGCCCTGCTGCATAATGTGGGTGCGGTAAAACCGTTCGAGCACCGGCCGACCCTGGACCTGGCCAGCTTCGGCATCGACGCCGTGGCGCATATCAGCGAACACTGGATTCCGGATTCCCTGCGCGAAGCCTACACCTCCCTCACCCGCGACCTGCTGGCGACACTGACCCGGCGCTTCGAGGAAGCGGGCACCCAGGCACTGATCCGCACCCACGGCGACTGCCATGGTGGCAATGTACTCTGGCGCGATGACCTGCCCAGCTTCGTCGACCTGGATGATGCGCGCATGGCCCCTGCCATGCAGGACATCTGGATGCTGCTGTCCGGTGAGGCCCATGAGCAGCAACGCCAGTTGATGGAAATTGCCGAGGGCTACAACGAGTTCCGGGACTTTCCGGTGCGTGAGCTGAACCTGATCGAGCCACTGAGAACCCTGCGCATCCTGCATTTCTGTCACTGGATCGCACAACGCTGGGATGACCCGGCCTTCCCGAAGGCATTCCCGTGGTTTGGCAGCGAGCGTTTCTGGGGAGAGCACATCCTTGAATTGCGCAACCAGCTGGCAGCCCTGCAAGCACCTGCACTGACCCTGCCGCGACCCTAGACAAACGCCCTAGAGCGTCACCGGTACCGCCTGGTCAAGACGGAACGCCTCCGCACTGATGGCGGTTTTCCAGGCCATGATCTCCACCCCTTTCTGCGCGGCCTCACGCAGCAGCCGGCCGTACACCGGGTCGATATCATCGGCCGGGCCGGCGGTGCGGCCGCCGGTGTGCTGGACACAGAAGAACAGCACCGCCCGGGCACCACTTTCCGCCACCGCCATCAGCGTGCGCAGGTGCTTCTGGCCACGCTCGGTCACCGCATCCGGAAAGCGGATATGGCCGTCGTCCTCATCGTCCGGCCCTGGCCCCAGGGTGACGTTCTTGACCTCCACAAACACCGGCTGGCCGGCAGCGGTCTGCAGCGCCAGGTCAAAGCGGCTGTCATCCCAGGTGACTTCGCGCCGCAGGCTGGCAGGCTCACCCAGCTGCGGAAACCGTCCTTCCGAGATCGCCTCCGCCACCAGGGCGTTGGTGCGCATGGTGTTCACGCCGACCCAGTGCCCGGGGGGAATCTGCACCGCCTCAAGGGTATGCCGGTACTTGCGTTTGGGATTGCCGCTGTCGGAGATCAGCACCGGGGCACGCTCGGCCGTGCAGTGCTTCATGGAACCGGTATTGGGGCAGTGCACGGTGATGGTTTGCCCATCGGCCCGTTCCACATCGACCATGAAACGCTTGTAACGACGCAGGAAAATGGCCTGCTCCAGGGGCGGGGCAAAGATCATCCGGCCTTCCCCAGGAACCGGCCGAGCCGTGCCACCGCCTCCTCCAGCCGCTCCACCGTGGCAGTGTAGGCAATGCGCACATAGCGCTGCGGGCCATGGGCCGGACCGAAATCCATGCCCGGCGTCATCGCCAGCGCCTGCTGCTCGAGCAGGTCGTTGCAGAAGCGGAAGCTGTCATCGGTGATGGCAGAGACATCCAGGTACATATAGAAAGCGCCGGCCGGATCACCACACACCGACAATCCGAGGCCGGGTAACGCGCCCAGCAGGTAGTCACGGCGCGCCTGCAATGCCTGCCGCCGCGCCTCCAGTTCTTCCAGGGTGTCGGCATCGAACGCCGCCAGCGCGGCGTATTGTGCCGGCGTCGACGGCGCCAGGAAAAAGTTCTGCGCCATGCGCTCCAGCGCCGGCACCAGCGCCTGCGGCGCCACCAGCCAGCCCAGCCGCCAGCCGGTCATGCCGAAGAACTTGCTGAAACTGTTGAGCACCAGCGCCCGGTCGGTCACCGAGAGCACGGTTTCAGGTACCTGGTCATACACCAGCCCCTGGTAGATCTCGTCCATCACCAGCACGCCATCATGGCGACTGACCACCCCGGCAAGGGCGGCCATTTCCTGGCCGGACAACACCGTCCCGGTGGGATTGTCCGGCGAGGCAAGCAGCGCTGCCACAGTGTTGGCCTGCCAGTGCTGCTCAAGCGCCGCAGCGGTAACCCGCAACTGCGCATCCAGTGGCAGGGGCTGCGCCTGGCCGCCGACCAGCTCGAGGAAATGACGATTGCAGGGATAACCGGGGTCCGCCATCAGGACGCCGTCACCGGGTTCCACCAGTGCGGCCATGGCCAGCTGCAGGGCCCCGGACGCCCCGGGTGTCATCACCACCTGTTCGGGCGACACCGTCACCTCGAACCGGGCCTGGTACCAGCCGGCCACGGCCTCGCGCAGTGCCGGCAAACCGGCAGCGGGACTGTAGCGGGTGTGACCGGCATCGAGGGCGCGACGGGCTGCCGCCATCACCGGGGCCGGTGTGGGGAAATCCGGCTCCCCCACTTCCAGGTGAATCACATCGCGACCGGCCGCCTGCATTTGCTGGGCCCGCTCGAGCAATGCCATGACCTGAAATGGGGCAATGCGTTGGCACCGTGACGCCTGTCGGATAGAAGAAGGCATGACTGGAAATGTCCCGTTTGAGCCCTATAATGCGCCCGGTTTTACAAGGGTGACAAAAGCCCGCAGATGGGGGTATTGTCAGTGGCTTGAATTCGGTCGGGCGATGACCGACGCCGTGGGAACCGGCGCTCACATTACCAGCGAGCAGCGAGTATGTTAAGGGAGTTACTGAAAATGGCCACCAGTAAAAAGAAGAAAACGGCAGCCAAAAAAGCCCCGGCCAAAAAGAAGGCCGTAGCAAAGAAAGCCGCCGCGAAAAAAGCCACTCCCGCCAAGAAAAAGACCGCCGCGAAGAAAGCCGTAACCAAGAAGAAGGTTGCTGCCCGGAAAACCGTGGCGAAAAAGAAAGTGGCTGCCAAAAAGGCTGCCGTAAAGAAAAAGGCAGCGAAGAAAGTGGCCGCAAAGAAAGCAGTCAAGAAAAAAGCAGCACCGAAAAAAGTAGCGGCGAAGAAAAAAGCCGTCGCGAAAAAGAAGGTGGCCGCCAAGAAGGCCGTTGCCAAAAAGCCGGCTGCCAAGAAGGTAGCGGCGAAGAAGGTAGCGGCAAAGAAGACAGCGGCCAAGAAGAAGGCAGCAACCACCGCAACGAAAAAGACCAGCGCCAGCAAGAGCGTGGCCAAAAAGAAGGCCGTCAGCAAGAAAGCCGTAGCGCCCGCCAAGGCCACGGCCAGCAAGACAGCCTCCAAGGCAACCAAGGCGCCCGCATCAAAGGCGCCGGCCAAGCAGAGTTCAGTGAAGAAATCCGCCAGCAAGAAAGCACCCGTCGCCGCGCGCAGCAAGTTGCCGGCGAAGAAGGCGGCTGCCAAACCGGCAAGAGCCAGTGCGGGGAAAAAGCAGTCCCCTGTACAGGTACCACAGCGCGTGAAAAAACCCGTTTCAAAACTTCCTGCCGCCAAGCCCGGCAGCTCCATCCATGGCTTCGAACCCTACAATCCGGACAAGGGCGAGGAGTACATGAGCGAGCGGCAACGTGAGCACTTCCGCAAGATCCTGCTGGCCTGGCGCCAGGAGCTGATGGAAGAAGCCGACCGTACCATGCATCACCTGCAGGACGAGCAGGCCAACCTGCCTGATCCCGCTGACCGCGCCACCCAGGAAGAAGAGTTCGCCCTGGAGCTGCGCACCCGCGACCGCGAACGCAAGCTGCTCAAGAAGATCGAGAAGGCCCTGGACCAGGTGGACAAGGACGAGTACGGCTTCTGCGATGCCTGTGGCATCGAGATCGGCATCCGTCGCCTGGAAGCCCGCCCCACCGCCGAGCTTTGCATCGACTGCAAGGAACTGGCGGAGATCAAGGAAAAGCAGCTGGCCGGCTGATCCGGCCCGGGGCGCCGCCGGCGCCCCGGCCTGCTTGCCATGCCCGCACACGCCTCTGCCGTTTACCGCGGCCGGTTCGCGCCGACACCGTCAGGACCGCTGCACCTCGGATCACTGACCACCGCCGTGGCCAGCTGGCTGGACGCGCGCCAGCATGGCGGCCACTGGTTGCTGCGCATCGATGACCTGGACCCGCCACGGGAAGTGCCCGGCGCCGCTGACACCATCCGCCAGCAGCTGGAACAGTGTGGCCTGCACTGGGACGGTCCGGTGATTTACCAGAGCCAGCGCCAGATGCACTACACCGACGCCGTGGAGCAGTTGCTGCGCCAGGGCGATGCGTTTCGTTGCGCCCTGTCGCGCAAGGACCTGGCGGCCTACCCGGGAGGACACCCCGGCCCGTCTGTCGCCGTCACTGACAACGAAGACACCGCCGTACGGCTGGCCGTGCCAGACGAGGAACGCCAGCTTGTCGACGCCTGCGCCGGCGCCTGGCCCTACAACCTGCAACGCCTGGGCGGGGCCTTCGTGATCCGCCGTCGCGACGGGCTGTTTGCCTACCAGCTGGCCTGCGCCGTGGACGACGCCGCCTTTGCCATCACCCATGTCCTGCGCGGCGATGACCTGCTGCCATCAACACCACAGCAGTGCTACGTGCTTGAGCGGCTGGGCCTGCAGCAGCCGCGCTATGCCCACATCCCGGTGATCCGTGACGCGGCCGGCGAAAAGCTGTCCAAGTCCGCGGGCAGCGCCCGCATTGATGCGTCAGATCCTGCCCGGGAAATGGCACGCGCCCTTGCCGGCCTGGCGCTACCCCACGACCCACAGGCCCCGGCGGAAGAGCAGCTGGCCCGCGCCCTGTCGGCCTGGCAAAGCCCCTTCGGCCCCGCGGCCTGACGCCGGCAGGCACAACAGCGACGCCGGGGCCCGGTGTTGCTAGGATAGGGAAAAGGCCTCGCAGAAGCGGAACCATGTATACCGATCGATTGCTGATCATTTTCATTCTCGGCACCTACCTGCTGTCGCCGGTCATCATTGAATGGTGGAGCGACGGTGGTCAGGCGTGGTTCCGCCCGTTCCTGGTATGGCTGTTCCTGATCGGCCTGAGTTACTGGATTGCCCGGAGCCGGGACTTCGATGGGTTTTAGCTTTTACCAGCTGTTTGCGATTGCGGTCGGCTACCTGCTGTTTTTGTTCCTGGTGGCCTGGATCACCGACCGCGGCTACCTGCCTGCACGGCTGGTCCGGCACCCGGTGGTGTACGTGCTGTCCCTGGGCGTGTTCTGCAGTGCCTGGGCCATTTACGGCAGTGTCGGTTACGCCCACCAGTACGGCTACAACTACGTGGCCTACTTCCTCGGCATCTCCGGCGCCTTCCTGCTGGCGCCGATCCTGCTGGCACCGATCCTTCGCCTGACCACGACCTACCAGCTGGGATCGCTGGCTGACCTGTTTGCATTCCGCTTCCGCAGCCGGGCGGCCGGCGCCCTGACCACCCTGATCATGCTTGCCAGCATGCTTCCGCTGCTGAGTCTGCAGATCAAGGCCGTGGCCGAATCCATGGAGGTCCTCAGCGGCGCCCCGGAGCCGATGAATATCGCCGCCTGGTTCTGCGGCCTGATCACCCTGTTCGCCATCCTGTTTGGCGCCCGCCACGCCACCGCCCGGGAAAAGCACGAGGGCCTGGTGGTGGCCATCGCCACCGAATCCCTGATCAAGCTGCTGGCCTTCGGCGCGGTGGCCCTGATCGGCCTGTTCGATGTCTTTGATGGCCCGGCCGGGCTCAGCGCCTGGCTGGAACAGCACCCGGAAATGCTGGCCCGGCTCTACTTCCCCCTGCAGGACGGTACCTGGCACAGCCTGGTGCTTGCGTTCTTCGTCTCTGCGGTGGTGATGCCGCACATGTTCTACATGGCGTTCACCGAAAACCTCAACCCGCGCGCACTTATCACCGCCAGCTGGGGCCTGCCATTGCTGCTGCTGGGCATGGCCATCTGCGTGCCCATCATTCTCTGGGCGGCCCTGCACGAACAGGTGGCGACACCGGCGGACTACTTTACCCTGGGCCTGAGCCACAACTTCGGCGGCAACGGCGCCGTGCTTGCCTACATTGCCGGCCTCGCCGGCGCCAGCGGCATGCTGATTGTCGCCACCCTGGCACTGTCGGCCATGTGCCTGCACCACTTCGTGCTACCGCTGCGTCGTCCGCAGCCGGGCGAAGACCTTTACCAGTGGCTGCTCTGGGCCCGGCGTATCCTGATCGGCGTGATCCTCGCCCTCGCCTATGTGTTCTACGCCTGGACCGGGCACCGGCACACACTGACCGAGCTCGGCGTGCTGTCGTTCGTGGCCACCCTGCAGTTTGTCCCCGGGCTGGTGGGCACCCTTTTCTGGCCCATGGCCAACCGCTTTGGCCTGTTCGCCGGCCTGATGGTGGGTTTCACCATCTGGATGCTGACCCTGGTCATTCCCACCATTACCCCGGGCTGGCAATTCACCCCGCTGCTGGAATTGCTGGATATCCGCTTTGCCGACCCGGCCAGCATCTGGCACACCATTGCCCTGTTCTCCGTCGGCGCCAACGGCGTGGTGTTCGTGCTGGTGTCGCTGTTCACCCCGACCTCGCCAGCGGAACAGGGTGCCGCTGAGGCCTGCGCCGTGGACAGCCTGCGCCGGCCCTACCGCTGGGAACTGGAAGCGAACGATGTGGACGACTTCATCCAGTCACTGGGTGACCCGCTTGGCGCCGTTACCGCGCAGCGTGAAGTGGACCTGGCCCTGCGCGATCTCAACCTGTCGCGCAGTGAAACCCGGCCCTATGCCCTGCGGCGACTGCGCGACCAGCTGGAGACCAACCTGTCCGGCCTGCTTGGCCCGTCAGTGGCGCACCAGATGGTGGACGACCACCTGCCCTACAAACCCCAGGGCGAAGAGGAAACCAGCGAAGACATCCAATTCATCGAGTCGCGCCTGGAGCAGTACCGTAACCGCCTCTCCGGCCTCGCCGCCGAGCTCGACAGCCTGCGCCGCTTTCACCGCCAGACACTGCTTGAGCTTCCCATGGGCGTGGTCAGCCTGGGCCAGGACGGCGAGATCATCGGCTGGAACCTGGCCATGGAAACCCTCACCGGCATCAGCGGCCGGCGCATGGTAGGCTCGCGTCTGGCCAACCTGCCGCAGCCCTGGCGCGCCCTGTTCCTGGAATTTGCCATGGGTGACATCAGCCGCATTCCCCAGCAACAGATCCAGGTGGACGGCGAATCGCGCTGGCTCAGCCTGCACAAGTCGGTCATCCACGGCTCCCTCGACGGAGAGCGGGATGCCGGCCAGGTAATCGTGGTGGAAGACATCACCGATCTGCGGGCACTGGAAAGCCGCCTGGCGCACAACGAGCGGCTGGCATCCATCGGCCGCCTGGCGGCTGGCGTGGCCCATGAAATAGGCAACCCGGTCACCGCCATCGCCTGCCTGACCCAGAACCTGGCCCATGGCAGCGACGAGGAACTGAACCAGAACGCCGACCAGATCCTGGCGCAGACACGGCGCATTTCGCGCATCGTCGAGTCACTGGTGACGTTCAGCCACAGCGGCGGCCACTCACCCAGCGAAGAGGTGCCGGTGGCAGTCCACGATGTGGCCGACGAGGCCATCGCCCTGTTGCGCCTGGACCCGGACCGCAAGCAGCAGGCATTCGACAACGGCATCGCCACAGGCATCGAGGTGCGTGGCGACCCGCAGCGGCTGTTGCAGGTATTCGTCAACCTGCTCACCAACGCCTCGGATGCCACCGACAACAGTGACCCGATCTGCCTGCGGGCCAGCGCCGACAGCGATGTGGTCAGCATCACGGTGGAAGACCGCGGTCACGGCATCCGCCGCGAACTGCAGGACACCCTGTTCGAACCCTTCGTCACCAGCAAACCACCGGGCAAGGGAACCGGGCTTGGACTGGCGCTGGTTTACAGTATTATCGAAGATCATCATGGCAGTATTCAGGTAGACAGCCCGATCGTTCACGACCGGGGCACGCGCTTTACCCTGAAATTGCCACGGTACCGGCAAAGCACACAGGTCCAGTCATGAGCCACATTCTCATTGTCGAAGACGAACCGGTTATCCGGGGCGCGCTGCGCAAGCTGCTGGAACGCCACGACCATTCCGTGGCCGAGGCGGAGTCTGTAGAGCAGGCATATGAACTGGACCCTGCCGATTTCGACCTGGTCATCAGTGACCTGCGGCTGCCGGGCGCACCCGGCACCGAGCTGATGACCCGCTTCCCGTCCACGCCGGTACTGATCATGACCAGCTATGCCAGCCTTCGCTCGGCCGTGGACGCCATGAAGATGGGCGCGGTGGATTACATCGCCAAGCCGTTCGACCACGACGAAATGGTCATGGCGGTGGACCGCATCCTCAAGGAAAAGCACATCAGCCGGCATAACGATGTCATGCGCGCCGATCTGGCCCGCAACTGGCCGGTCACCAACATTATCGGTGACAGCGACCCCATGCAGGCCTTGCTCGACCAGGTGCGCAAACTGGCCAGCACCGACACCAGCGCCCTGATCCGCGGTGAATCCGGCACCGGCAAGGAACTGATTGCCCGCGCCCTGCACGAGCACAGCGAACGCCGCAGCGCCCCGATCATTACCGTCAACTGCTCCGCCATCGCGGCCGAACAGCTGGAGGCCGAACTGTTCGGCGTGGAAAAAGGCGCTTTTGAGGGCGCCCACAGCAACCAGCGCGGCCTGGCCGAGTCCGCCGATGGCGGCACCCTGTTCCTGGATGACGTCGACCACCTGCCGGTGGACGCCCAGGCACGCCTGCTGCGGCTGCTGGAAGAAGGCGAAATCCGCCGTGTGGGCAGCCTGGCCGGGCGCAAGATCAATGTGCGCATCATCGTCGCCACCCACAACGACCTGGCCGCCTGCGTCCAGCGCGGCGACTTCCGCGAAGACCTGTTCTACCGCCTCAACGTGGTGGAACTGCGCCTGCCACCGCTGCGCGAGCGTGGCCACGACCTGCAGCAGCTGGCGGACGCCGCCCTGGAGCGGGCCTGCGAACGGCTGGGCCGGCCCAACCTGTCGATCAGCGAAGAAGCCCGTGACGCCATGCAGCGCTATTACTGGCCGGGCAACGTGCGTGAGCTGGAAAACGCCATCGAGCGGGCCGCCATACTGGCGGAGGATGGCGCCATCAGTGCCGATCTGCTGGGCATCGACCCCAGCGCCAAGGCACCGCGGCAGCTGGCCGACCCGCAGGAGGAATTGTCGCTGGAGGATTACTTCGCCCGATTCGTGCTGGAGAACCAGGACCAGATGACCGAGACCGAGCTGGCCCGGAAACTGGGCATCAGCCGCAAGTGCCTGTGGGAGCGCCGCCAGCGCCTGGGCATCCCGCGCAGCAAGCAGGCCAGCAGCGGCGGCTGACGCCGACGAACGGTTACCCTGGTGTTACCTTCCTACACAGAATTCACACAGTTGCAGGCCTGACCCCTTAACAGGCTTCACGTTGCAGGCGTAAACCATTGATTTTTAAAGCCTTCTTTCAATTTGCAAAGGCGGACACATATCGTCACGATTAACTCACGCCAGCTAACAACAACAACGACGGCGTAACAGGCTCTCAGCCACACAACAAAAACAACGGGCTGACACCAAGAACAACAACTCCAGAGCCGATGCAGTGTTTGGTCGCATAGCGACCGTTGGCAAAATCAGAAAGAAAACAATAACAACAATAGAATCAGCGCAATAGGGATCACAGGTTCGCCTGTGGTCCCTTTTTCAATTCTGGCCCCGGCATATATGCCCGCGCGTGCAGCAGAGCCCGGCAACCCAGCCTCCCGGCTGTGTTCGCAAAGTGATACCATCGCGCACTTGCCCATCATGCGGAACACCCCAGCACATGTTGCGAAAACTTCCAGGCTTTATGACACGACTGATCGGAAGAGGTTCCTCGACCCGTTTGCCGGTGCCGGACATTCATACCCGTGATCACCATACGATCTCGCGCAAGGACATCAGCAAGCCCGCCCTTGATGTGCTCTACGGATTGCACAAGGCCGGCTACAAGGCGTTCCTGGTGGGCGGCAGCCTGCGTGACCTGCTCACTGGCGGCCACCCCAAGGACTTTGACGTCGCCACCGACGCACCCCCCGAGGCAGTGGAAAAGCTGTTCCGGCGCAGCCGCATCATCGGCCGGCGCTTTCGCATCGTGCATGTCTACTTCGGCCGTGATGTCATCGAGGTGGCCACCTTCCGGGCGCTCGCCGATGACCATGACGAGCAACGGCAGAGCGACGACGGCATGCTCCTGCGCGACAATGTCTACGGCACCATCGAGGAAGATGCGCTGCGCCGTGATTTCACCATCAACGCGCTTTATTACAACATTGCCGACTTTACCCTTTATGACTTTGTCGGCAGCCTCAAGGACATCGAAAAGCGCCGCATCCGCCTGATTGGCGACCCGGAAACGCGCTATCGCGAAGACCCGGTGCGTATGCTGCGTGCGGCGAGATTTGCCGCCAAGATGCAGTTCGACATCGACCCGGCCACGGAAAAGCCGATCCATCAGCTTAACGAACTGCTCTATCAGGTGCCGGCGGCACGCCTGTTTGATGAAGTCCTGAAGCTGTTTCTTGGCGGCTATGCGCGCCAGTCACTGGCGAGCCTGCAACAGCTCGGGCTGCTGGAAATCCTGTTCCCGTCGCTGGCCCATCACCTGCATGATTCCGCTGACAAGCAGGTCTGGCAACGCATGCTGGAAGCGGCCATGGACAACACCGATGCGCGTCTGGCGCGGGGCAAGCCGGTAACACCGGCGTTCCTGTATGCGGTGCTGCTGTGGCCTGACGTCCGCGCCCGTTACCAGCAGCTTTGCGACAGCGGCATGCCGGCGGCACCGGCCATGAACAAGGCCGCCACCGCCGCCTTGCAGGAACAGCTGCAGGTGACGTCCATACCGAAACGCTTTTCCTCGGTCATGCGTGATATCTGGGCATTGCAGACACGCCTGCATGTCCGTCACGGCAATCGCGCCGAGGCACTGGTCACGCAGCCGAAGTTCCGCGCCGGTTACGACTTCCTGCTGCTGCGCGAAGAAAGCGGCGAACTGGAACCGGGCCTGGGTGACTGGTGGACCCGCTACCAGGATGCCCACCCGGATCAGCGTGAGGCCATGGCCAGCAAGGTCAAGCCCAGCGGCGGCAAACCACGACGCAAACGCCGCCGCCGGCGCAAACCGCGGCCGGACAGTGGCGGCGATGACTGACACCGCCTGCATTGGCCTGGGCAGTAACCTGGGCGATTGCGAACAGACGCTTTACCGGGCATTACGTGCCCTGCATGCGTACCCGGGCATCCGCGTGGACGCGGTCTCGCCCCTGTATGCCAGCAAACCGGTGGGGCCGCAGGACCAGCCCGACTTTCTCAATGGCGCCGCCCGCCTGCGCACCTCCCTGTCTGCCCTGCAACTGCTCGACGTGATGCAGGATATCGAACGCGATGAGGGACGGGTGCGCCACCGGCACTGGGGCGAACGGACCCTGGACCTGGACCTGCTGCTGTTTGCCGACCAGCAGATAGACGATGCCCGGCTGGTGGTGCCCCATGCCCATCTGTGCGAGCGTGAGTTTGTCCTGCGCCCGCTGGCAGACATCGCCGGGTCCTGGCAGATCCCGGCAACCGGCCTGTCGGTGGCCGATGCCCTGGCCGCATGCAATGCGCAGGGGGTCTGGTACCATGGCCCGTGTAACTGGCATATCACGGGTGGCCATGAATCCGACTAGCATCAGGGACCAGCGTGCGCTGCCCCGCTTCATTGCCGTTGAAGGGCCCATCGGCGTCGGCAAGACGACACTGGCGCGGCGCCTGGCAGAGACGTTCAACTACGACATGCTGCTTGAACAGGCGGAAGAAAACCCGTTCCTGCACCGCTTCTATGAGGAGCCGGCGCGTTACGCACTGCAGACCCAGCTGTTCTTCCTGTTCCAGCGTGCCCAGCAATTGCGCGACCTGTCGCAGAATGACCTGTTCGAGCAGGTGCGCATCAGCGACTTCCTGATGGAGAAGGACCGGCTGTTTGCCGAAGTCACCCTGGATAAGGACGAATTTGCGCTGTACGACAACGTCTACCAGCACCTGACCCTGAATGCGCCGACACCGGATCTGGTGATTTACCTGCAGGCGCCGGTGGCTGTGCTGCAGGAACGCATCCAGCGGCGCGGCATCAGCCACGAGCAGCCGATCACCGGCGACTACCTGGAGCGGCTCAACGACGCCTATGCCCGGTTCTTCCACTTCTACGATGACGCGCCACTGCTGATCGTCAATGCCACTGACATCGACCTGGTCAACAATGACCGCGACTTTCAGCAACTGGTGGATCACGCACTGGACATCCGTTCCGGGCGTCACTACTTTAATCCGCGCCCGCTGGCGGGCTGACGGAGGATTCCATGGCTGTAACACTGCGCACCCTGCACAAGTACCGTGCCGACAAACAGAAGTTTTCCGTGCTGACGGCCTATGACGCCTGTTTTGCCCAACGCATCAGCGAAGCCGGCATCGACGTCATGCTGGTGGGCGATTCCCTTGGCATGGTGCTGCAGGGCCATGACAGCACGGTGCCGGTGAGCGTCGCCGACATGGCCTACCACACCGCCGCCGTGGCCCGCGGCAATACCGGCAGCCTGGTGATGGCCGACATGCCGTTCATGGCCGCCGCCACGCTGGAGCGCGCCCTTGATGCGGCCACCACCCTGATGCAGGCTGGCGCCAACATGGTCAAGCTGGAAGGTGCCGGCTGGCTGGCTGATACCATCGCCGTGCTCAAACGCAACGGCGTACCGGTGTGCGCACACCTGGGCCTGACACCACAATCGGTGAACGCCTTTGGCGGCTACCGGGTGCAGGGCCGTGACGAAGACACTGCCCGGCAACTGATTGATGATGCCCTGGCACTGGAAGCGGCCGGCGCCGATGTGCTGCTGCTTGAATGCGTGCCCCGGGCGGTCACGGCGAAGCTGGTGGCGTCGGTGTCAGTGCCGGTGATCGGCATCGGCGCCGGTCCGGAATGTGACGGCCAGGTCCTGGTGATGCACGACCTGCTCGGCGTCAGCCCCGGCAAGCCGGCCCGCTTCGTGCGCAATTTCCTGGCCGGCAACGACAGCATTGAAGCCGCCTTCCGGGCGTACGACCGCGCCATCAAGGACGGCAGCTTTCCGGCCGACGAACACTGTTTCTGATCCGCGCCCGCGAACTGGACACCCTATGCAGACAGTAACCACCATCGCTGACGTTCGCGCCCAGGTCGCCGACTGGAAACGCCAGGGCCTGGCCGTCGCTTTCGTGCCGACCATGGGCAACCTGCACGCCGGCCATATCAGCCTGGTGACCGAAGCCCGCCGACGCGCCGACCGCGTGGTTGCCAGCATCTTCGTCAACCCGACCCAGTTCGGCCCCAGCGAGGATTTTGACGCCTACCCGCGCACACTGGCAGCAGACCAGGAGAAACTGGCCGCAGCGAGCTGTGACCTGCTGTTCGCCCCCACCGTGGATGAAATGTATCCGCGCGCCAACAGCACCTGGGTGGACGTGGACCAGCTCGGCGACTTTCTCTGCGGTGCCAACCGGCCCGGCCACTTCCGCGGCGTCACCACCGTGGTATCGAAACTGCTGCATATCGTGCAGCCGGACATCGCCTGCTTTGGCGAGAAGGATTTCCAGCAGCTGGCCATCATTCGCCGAATGGTGGAGGATCTGTTCTTCCCGGTGGAGATCGTAGGCGTTGCCACGGCCCGGGAAGACACTGGCCTGGCCATGAGTTCCCGCAACGGCTATCTCAGCGCGGCGGAAAAGCAGCAGGCTGCCGCCCTGCAGCAGTGCCTGCAGGCCATGCGCGTCGCCATCGAGGCCGGCGAGAGCGACTTCCGGGCGCTTGAGAGTGAATACTCGCAAACCCTGCAGGACAAGGGTTTTCAGGTAGATTACCTCACCGTGGCCGATGCCGATGCACTGGCCCCCGCCCAGTTGCCGCACCGCCCGCTGGTGATCGCCGTTGCGGCCAAGCTCGGCAGCACGCGATTGATAGACAATGTCCGGGTCGGCGTTGAGCGTGACCGGTGATTCAGGCATACTGGCGCGCCATTTTCGGCACTGATGCCTGATTTGAAACGCTAAGGCGTTTTCCGTATTACAGGGTAGCAAGTGAGGATTTAGCCATGCAGTGCACCATGCTCAAAGCCAAACTGCACCAGGCCCGCGTCACCCACGCGGAACTGGAATATGAAGGTTCCTGCGCCATTGATGGTGATCTGCTGGATATGGCAGGCATCCTCGAGTATGAACAGATCCAGATCTACAACGTGGACAACGGCGAGCGTTTCACCACCTACGCCATCCGCGCTGAAGAAGGCTCGCACATGATCTCGGTGAACGGCGCTGCCGCACACCTGGCCAAGCCGGGCGACCGCGTGATCATCTGTGCCTACGCCAACTACTCCTCTGCGGAGCTGATCAATTTCAAGCCGCGCCTGATCTACATGGCCGAGGGCAACGCTGTGAAAGGCTCCAGCAACGCGATTCCGGTGCAGGTCGCCTGAGCCTTGCGCAGCCATTGAAAGAACCGGCCGCTGGCCGGTTTTTTTATGCCCGCCATTCCCTGACCAGGGTGACATCCGCGGTTGCCCGCTTTGCCTTTACCGGGCCGGTTGATTGTTGAATAGTGTCTGCGGCACATTGGTAGGCCGTTCATGCACAGAAAGGGAGACAGGCATGTCCGAGATCAAGCTTCACCCGGTAACCGAGGCATTCCGCGCACAGGCATTGATGACGCGCGAGCAGTACGACAGCTGGTACCAGCAGTCAATCAGCGACCCGGACACCTTCTGGGGCGAGCGCGCCCAAGAAATGCTCGACTGGATGTCGCCCTGGGAGACTGTTTCAAGCTGGGATTTCAACAGCGGTGAAGCACGCTGGTTTGACGGCGCCACGCTCAATGTCACCAGCAACTGCATTGATCGACACCTGGACACGCGCGGCGACCAGACCGCGATCATCTGGGAAGGTGATGAGCCGGACCAGGACATGCACATTACCTACCGGCAGTTGCACGATCACGTCTGCCGCCTGGCCAATGCGCTCAAGCAGCGCGGCGTCAAGAAAGGCGACCGGGTCTGCATCTACATGCCGATGATCCCGGAAGCAGCCTACGCCATGCTCGCGTGCGCACGCATTGGCGCTGTCCACTCGGTGGTGTTCGGCGGCTTCTCGCCGGAAGCACTCAAGGATCGCATCCTGGACGCCCAGGCCTGCGCGGTGATCACCGCCGACGAAGGTGTGCGCGGCGGCAAGCGCATTCCCCTCAAGGCCAACACCGACCGGGCGCTGCAGAGCTGCCCCGAGGTACACACCAACCTGGTGGTGAAGCGTACGGGCGGCGAGATTGACTGGCACACCGGCCGGGATGTCTGGTACCACGAGATCACCGCAGAGGTGGACAGCCAGTGCGCACCCGAGCCCATGGCGGCGGAAGACCCGCTGTTCATCCTTTATACCTCCGGCTCCACCGGCAAGCCCAAGGGCGTCATGCATACCACCGCCGGCTACCTGCTGTGTACCGCCCTGACGCACAAGTATGTGTTCGATTATCACGACGGCGATATCTACTGGTGTACCGCCGATGTGGGCTGGATTACCGGCCACAGCTACATTGTCTACGGCCCGCTGGCCAACGGCGCCGTCACCCTGATGTTCGAGGGCGTGCCCACGTATCCCGACGCGTCGCGCTGCTGGCAGGTGGTGGACAAGCACAAGGTCAATATTTTCTACACGGCGCCCACCGCCATCCGTGCCTTGATGGCCAAGGGCGATGACCCGGTGACGAGCACCGATCGCAGCTCCCTGAAACTGCTGGGCACGGTGGGCGAGCCCATCAACCCGGAAGCCTGGGAGTGGTACTACCGCGTCTTGGGTGACAGCCGCTGCCCGGTGGTGGACACCTGGTGGCAGACCGAGACCGGCGCCATCATGATTGCGCCGCTGCCCGGTGCCGTGGACCTGAAGCCAGGCAGCGCCACCCTGCCCATGTTTGGCGTCCAGCCTGCCCTGGTGGATCCGGACGGCAAGGAACTGGACGGCGCCACCAGCGGCAATCTGGTGATCAAGGCCAGCTGGCCGAGCCAGATTCGCTCCGTCTATGGCGACCACCAGCGCATGATCGACACCTACTTTTCCGCCTACAAGGGCATGTACTTCACCGGCGATGGCGCGCGCCGGGACGAGGACGGTTACTACTGGATCACCGGGCGGGTGGATGACGTGCTCAACGTCTCCGGGCACCGCCTGGGCACCGCCGAGATCGAATCCGCACTGGTACTGCACAAGGCCGTGGCCGAGGCTGCCGTGGTCGGCTATGAGCACGACGTAAAGGGCCAGGGCGTATATGCCTACGTGACCCTGATGCAGGGCGTGGACGGCAGTGACGACCTGCTCAAGGAACTGCGCGACTTTGTCGCCGCAGAGATCGGTGCCATTGCCAAGCCGGACCTGATCCACTTTGCCCCTGGCCTGCCCAAGACCCGCTCGGGCAAGATCATGCGCCGCATCCTGCGCAAGATCGCCGCCAACGAACTGGACAGCCTGGGTGACACCTCCACCCTGGCGGATCCGGCCGTGGTGGAGGAGCTCATCAGCGGACGCATGAACAGCTGATCGACCGCAGCAATGCAGGCTCTTGATTCCCGATTGCTGTCACATTACGGTAATAGACGCCCCATTTTGGGGCGTTTTTTTTGGATCCAATAAAAGACCAACAGGGAGTCATTATGAAAAAGCTTGTTTCTGCTTGCGTACTCGGTGGTGCCGTTCTGCTGAGCGGCTGCCAGGCCCCGTATTCCGGTGGTTTCATCTACAACAACTACAACGCACCCGTCGATGTCCGGGACAATACCACCGCCTGCGACAAGCGCGGCGAGTCCAGCATGGTCAACATACTTGGCTACTTTGCTGTCGGTGATGCCGGCGTGGAAGCCGCCAAGGCCAATGGCGGCGTTACCAAGGTGGGTAACGTGGACGTCAACTTCCAGAGCCTGCTGGGGATTTTCGGCAAGACCACCACGGTGGTGTGCGGCGAGTAAATCGCCCACAGCACACAAAAGGCCGGCATCAGCCGGCCTTTTGTGTGTCTGCTCGCCAGGCCCGGCAACCGAGGGCATCGCGATACGGTGTATCCCGACAGCCGCTATGCGTATTCTTGGGGCTTGTAACCGAACAAGGAGGTGGCATGTGTCTGTCTTGAAGGGGCTCAACGCCCTGCTGGTCCTCGCTGTTGTCTGGCTGTCAGGCCCGGCCCTGGCCCAACAGCCCACTGTCATGGATGTGCTGGAAACCAGTGAAGCAGCCAGCGACGACGGCGCTGACACCCCCGAACGGGTGCGTGCGCCAGTGGACGACTACTATCGCGAGACCCCGCGCTCCAGCATGGTGGGCTTCCTGACATTCGCCCGTGCCGGCGACTACGGCCGCGCCAGTGAATACCTGGACCTGCGTTATCTCAGTGGCGAGGCAGCCAACCGCTCTGGCGCCGAGCTGGCCCGGGCATTCAAGATCATCCTCGACAACCAGCTCTGGGTGGACACCAGCCTGCTCAGCACTGACCCGGCTGGTCACAGTGACGACAACCTGCCGGGCTATCGCGACCTGATCGGCATCATCCGTGCCGACACGCGCATCTACCAGCTGTGGATGCAGCGCGTGCCGGCAGGGAACGAGCGCTTCCTGTGGAAAGTCTCCAACCGTACCGTGGAGCAGATCCCTTCCCTCTATGCCCTGTACGGCTACGGGCCGGTGGAGGAGTACCTGTCCACCACCTTGCCGGCCGCCGACCTGTTCGGCGTCGCCCTGTGGGAATGGGTGCTGGCGCTGGCCATACTGCTGCTCAGCTGGCTGATCCTGACGCCTGTCTTCCTGCTGCTGCGCGCCCTGGTCCGCCACCTTCGGCCGAAGCTTGGACAGGCGCTTGCGCCAATGATCACCGGTCCGCTTCACCTGTGGACGGCCTTGATCCTGTCCCATGAACTGAACGGGCTGTTTCATCACAGCATGGAAGCCCGCGCCATTGCCCAGGCTGGCACGCTGCGCATCATTGCCGGCGCCTGGCTGGCCATGATGCTGGTGACGCTGCTGCGCGAGTATTTCATCTGGCGACTGGAACGCGAGGACCGTGACAACGCACGCGTCCTGTTCAAACCCCTGTCGTCAGTGGCCAAGATACTGATCTTTGTTGCCGCCTTGCTGCTGTGGCTGAACAACATTGGCTTCGATGTCACCACACTGGTGGCAGGCCTGGGCATCGGCGGCCTGGCCATTGCCCTGGGCGCGCAGAAGTCTTTCGAGAACCTGATCGGCACAATCATCATTTACACCGCATCACCGGTGAAGATCGGTGATTTCTGTTCGGTCGAGGGCACCATTGGCCGGGTGGAGGAGATCGGTCTGTGGTCCACCCGGATACGGACCCTGGACCGCTCCGTGGTGTTCATCCCCAATTCGCAACTGGCATCCGGGGTGATCGAGAACCTGTCATTGCGTGACAAGTTTCCCTTCTCCCGCATCGTCTACCTGACCCATGACACACCGCGCGAAAAGATCGAGACCGTCATGGGCCGCATCCGCGAAATACTGGAAAGCCATGAGCTGGTGGATGAAAGCCTGCGCCGGGTTCATCTGGAAAATATTGGCGAGTTCGGCTTCGAGGTGAATGTGAAGGCCTTCATCAAGACCACCAGCATGACGGCCAACAAGCAGGTGGTGGCAGAGATCAACCTGGCGATCAATAACGTCATCCAGGAAGAGGGCGTCATGTACGCCCAGCCGCTGCTGCCCCGGAACACGAACAGGGCCTGAGCAAAAATCGACAGGCAAAAAAAAGCCCGCCGAAGCGGGCTTTTTTGTCCAGGGCCTATCAGCTCTGGGCGGCTTCCTCGAGCTGCGCTTCCTTGAGCGACAGCTTGATACGGCCACGCTGGTCCACATCCAGCACCTTGACGCGAATGATGTCACCTTCGTTGACGTAGTCGGTGACCTTCTCCACACGCTCAGGGGCGATCTGGGAAATGTGCAGCAGACCCTCAGTACCGGGAATGATCTCCACAAAGGCACCAAAGTCGACGCAGCGCGTGACCTTGCCTTCGTAGATGGTACCCACTTCCGCTTCTGCCGTGATTTCCTCGATGCGACGCACTGCTTCCTGGGCGTTCTCGCGGGTCTCACCGTAGACCTTGATGGAGCCATCGTCCTCGATGTCGATGTTGGCACCGGTCTCTTCGCACAGCGCACGAATGGTGGCGCCACCCTTGCCGATCACGTCGCGGATCTTCTCCGGATTGATCTTGATGGTCATCAGGGTCGGTGCGTTCTCGCTCAGTTCCTGGCGCGGCTCGGAGATGGCCTTGGCCATTTCACCGAGAATGTGCAGGCGGCCTTCGCGAGCCTGGTTCAGGGCCTTCTCCATGATCTCCTCGGTGATGCCCTCGATCTTGATGTCCATCTGCAGGGCGGTAACACCGTTAGAGGTGCCGGCCACCTTGAAGTCCATGTCGCCGAGGTGATCTTCGTCACCGAGGATGTCGGAGAGAACGGCAAAGCGCTCGCCTTCCTTCACCAGGCCCATGGCGATACCGGCCACCGGCGCTTTCACCGGCACACCGGCGTCCATCAACGCCAGGGACGTGCCACAGACGGATGCCATGGACGACGAACCATTGGACTCGGTGATCTCGGAGACCACACGGATGGCGTACGGGAACTCATCACCCTTGGGCAGCATCGCCTGCACACCGCGACGGGCCAGTCGACCGTGGCCGATCTCACGACGCTTCGGTGAGCCAACAAAACCGGTCTCACCGACACAGAACGGCGGGAAGTTGTAGTGCAGCATGAAGTTGTCAGTGCGCGCACCTTCCAGGGCATCAATGGTCTGCGCATCGCGCATACCACCCAGGGTGGCGGCGACGATGGCCTGGGTCTCACCACGGGTGAACAGGGCCGAACCGTGGGTCTTGGGCAGCACGCCCACTTCCACGTTGATCGGACGCACGGTGTTCAGGTCACGGCCATCAATACGCGGCTTGCCGTCGAGCACGTTGTCACGCACGGTGCGGTACTCCAGCTCGCCGAACAGGCTCTTCACCTCGTCGGCTTCCGGTGCACCCTCTGCGCCGGTGGCAAAGGCGGCAATGGCGGCGTCGCGCAGCTCACCCACACGGGCGTAACGCTGTTGCTTGTCGGTGATGCCGTAGGCTTCTGTGAGCTGGGCACCGAACTGGCCCTTGATGCTTTCCAGCAGGGTCTGGTTGGACTCGGCCGGAGCCCAGTCCCAACGCGGCTTGCCGGCTTCAGCAGCCAGTTCCTTGATGGCATTGATGGCCACCTGCATTTCCTGGTGACCGAACAGCACGGCACCGAGCATCTGGTCTTCAGACAGCTCCTGGGCCTCGGACTCCACCATCAGTACGGCACCCTCGGTGCCGGCCACGACCAGGTCCAGCGCGGAGTTCTCCAGCTGGCTGTAGGTCGGGTTGAGGACGTACATGCCATCAACGAAACCCACGCGCGCAGCGCCGATGGGGCCGTTGAAAGGAATGCCGGAGATGGACAGGGCCGCGGAGGTACCGATCATGGCGGCGATATCCGGGTCGGTATCCTTGCCGGTGGACATCACGGTGGCGATGACCTGGACTTCGTTCTTGAAGCCATCCGGGAACAGCGGCCGGATCGGGCGGTCGATCAGGCGGCAGGTGAGGGTTTCCTTCTCGGAGGGACGGCCCTCACGCTTGAAGAAGCCACCAGGGATCTTGCCGGCAGCATAGGTCTTTTCCTGGTAATTCACCGTGAGCGGGAAAAAGCTCTGGTCCGGCTTCGCTTCCTTCTTGCCAACGGCGGTAACCAGCACAGCGGTCTCGCCGATGGTGACCATTACGGCGCCAGTAGCCTGGCGGGCAATTCGGCCGGTTTCCAGCGTGACGGTCTCATTACCGAACTGGAATTGTTTCTTAACCACGTTAAACATATCGTCTCTTCTCTTCGATTTTCACTATATCTGTCGTTTCATACCTAAACGGCGCGGCGCACATGATACCCCTTATCGCGGCGGCAAAGTAGCCGCCCCACAGACAAAAAAGCCCGGCAGAGCCGGGCTTTTCTGGGGTTCGGACCTGCTTAGCGACGCAGGCCGAGACGCTCGATGAGCTTCAGGTAGCGCTCACGGTCCTTGTTCAGCAGGTAGTCCAGCAGCTTGCGGCGCTGGTTTACCATGCGGATCAGGCCGCGACGGCTGTGGTGATCCTTCTTGTGGTCCTTAAAGTGGGACTGCAGGGTGTTGATGTTCTCGGTGAGCAGGGCTACCTGCACTTCCGGGGAACCGGTGTCACCATCGCCCTGGGCGAATTCCTTGACCACTTTTGCTTTCTGTTCTGCACTCAGTGCCATCTTGCTTCTCCAAATATGCCAGTTGGGTGTCGCGCGCAGCCATGCATATTTATAGCTGCCGCCGGTTTAACTGATTAAAATCAGTTGCTTATCAGGCGTTTCGGGGCAATCAGCCCGTCTTCCTGCACTTCCCCGACACCGAGGAATTTCTCCGACGATGCCTGGTAAAGACTGACCCAGCCACTGCGTGGCCGGTCGCTGGCCATGACGGGCTGGCCCTTGCTCAGGTAGAACGCCGCGTCATCGCCCAGTTTTACGGCGGGCCAGTCTGCCACGGCTGTGGATAAAGGCAAGAGCATTTCGTCGATTGCCTCGAATCCACCGCTGTCCTTGATCGCGCCAAGCTGCTCCAGGGTGAGCATGCGCTCCGCCGGGTAGGGGCCGGCAGACAGGCGCCGCAGCACGGTGACATGGGCGCCGCAGCCCAGAGCCTGGCCAATATCCTCCACCAGGGAACGGATATAGGTGCCTTTCGTGCAGTCCACCTCGAAATCCGCCTCATCGCCGCGGAAATCCAGCATTTCCAGGCGGTGGATCGTGACCGCGCGGGCCTTGCGCTCCACCTCGATGCCCTGGCGCGCCAGCTTGTACAGGGGCTGGCCATCCACCTTGATGGCCGAATACATGCTCGGCACCTGTTCGATGTCACCGCGAAACGGCTCCAGCGCTGCCAGCACCTGGTCTTCCGTGATGTCCACGGGTTGCGTGCTGATCACCTCGCCATCGGCATCGCCGCTGTCAGTAACGACCCCGAACTTCGCCGTCACCCGGTAGGACTTGTCCGCGTCCAGCAGGAACTGGCTGAACTTGGTGGCCTCGCCGAAACAGATCGGCAGCATGCCGGTGGCCAGGGGGTCGAGGCTGCCGGTGTGGCCGGCCTTGGCCGCTGCGAACATGCGCTTGGCCATCTGCAGGGCACCGTTACTGGTCACGCCCTGGTGCTTGTCGAGCAACAGAATGCCGTTGATCGGCCGGCCCTTGTTACGCCGTTTCGCCACGGATCAATCCTCAGCTGGAATGGGGTTCAGTCCTGGTCCGACTCGTCGTCGGTTGCGCTGTCGCTGGCCCGGGCCTGCTCGATCAGCTGTGACATGTGAATGGCCTGCTCGGGCAACTCGTCATAGTGGAACCGCAGCTTGGGCGTGGTGCGGGTATTGAGCACCTTGGCCAGTTCGCTGCGCAGGAAGCCGGCCGCCTTGACCAGTACCGCCTCCGTCTCTCTGCCCTGCTCGGCATCTTCGCCAAGCACGGTGAAATAGACATCGGCATAACTGAGGTCGCGGGACACTTTCACATCCTGCACGGTCACCATGCCCACACGGGGATCCTTCATCTCGAAACGGAACAGCCGCGCCAGCTCTCTCTGGAGCTGGTCGGCTATCCGGTCGGTTCGCTGGAAGCCCTGCGGGCGACGATGACGAGTCATGGGTACTGGCGTATCAGAGGCTGCGCGCCACTTCGCGCACTTCAAACACCTCGATCTTGTCGCCTTCCTTGACGTCGTTGTAGCTCTTCACCGCGATGCCACACTCCATACCGTTGCGCACTTCCTGGACGTCGTCCTTGAAGCGGCGCAGGGATTCGAGTTCGCCCTCGAACACCACCACGTCGTCGCGCAGTACACGGATCGGGCGGTTGCGGTAGAGCACGCCTTCGACAACCATGCAGCCGGCCACGGCACCGAACTTGGATGAACGGAACACGTCGCGCACTTCGGCCACGCCGAGGATCTCTTCGCGCTTCTCCGGCGCCAGCAGGCCGGACAGGGCCTTCTTGACGTCATCGATGAGCTCGTAGATCACCGAGTAGTAGCGCAGGTCAATGCCTTCGCGCTCACACAGGCGCTTGGCAGAGGCATCGGCACGGACGTTGAAGCCCAGCAGCACCGCCTCGCTGGTCATGGCCAGGTTGACGTCGGATTCGTTGATGGCGCCGACACCGCTTGAAACGATGCTGACCTTCACCTCGTCGGTGTTGAGGTCATTCAGGGCACCGATCAGGGCTTCCAGGGAGCCACGCACGTCCGTCTTCAGGACGATGTTCACCTCGCGCGCTTCCTCGCTGCCCATGTTGGCAAACAGGTTCTCCAGCTTGGACGCCTGCTGGCGCTTGAGCTTCAGGTCACGATCACGCTCGCCACGGAACTGGGCCACTTCACGGGCCTTCTTCTCGTCGGAAACGACCATGGCCTGCTCACCGGCTTCCGGCACATCATCCAGGCCCAGCACTTCCACCGGGATGGACGGACCGGCCGTCTTCACCTGCTGGCCATGCTCATTGGTCATGGCGCGCACGCGGCCAAAGCTGGAACCGGCCAGCAGCATGTCGCCGACACTGAGTTCGCCTTCCTGAACCAGGATGTCCGCCACGGTACCCTTGCCTTTCTCGACGCGGGCCTCGATGACCACGCCGCGGGCCGGACCGGAGGGAGCCGCTTTCAGCTCCAGCAGTTCCGCCTGCAGGGTGATGGCTTCGAGCAGGTCATCAACGCCTTCGCCACTGTGAGCCGAAACATACTTGAACTGGTAGTCGCCACCCCACTCTTCGGAAATCACTTCCATCTGCGACAGTTCATTGCGCACACGGTCCGGATCGGCATCTTCCTTGTCCATCTTGTTGACGGCAATGATGATCGGCACGCCGGCGGCCTTGGCGTGATTGATCGCCTCTTCCGTCTGCGGCATGACACCATCATCGGCAGCCACCACGATCACGACGATATCGGTGGCCTGGGCACCACGTGCGCGCATGGCAGTAAATGCCGCGTGGCCCGGGGTATCCAGGAAGGTGATGGAACCGTTGTCGGTGTCCACGTGGTAAGCGCCCACGTGCTGGGTAATACCACCGGCCTCACCCGCTGCCACCTTGGCGCGACGGATATAATCAAGCAGCGACGTCTTGCCGTGGTCAACGTGACCCATGATGGTCACCACCGGGGCACGCGGCTCCGGCTCGGCTTCGTAGCTGATCAGGCTGGCGAGATCGTCTTCATAGGTTTCTTCCTGGCCTTTCACCGGCACAGGATTGTGGCCCATCTCTTCCACCAGCAGTACCGCCGTTTCCTGGTCGATGTGCTGGTTTACAGTGGCCATTTCACCCATCTTCATGAGCGTGCGAATGAGTTCTCGCGCCTTGATGCTCATGCGCTGCGCCAGGTCGGCAACAGTGATGGTTTCCGGAATTTCTACGTCATATACCATTTTTTCGGTAGGACTCTTGAAGCCATGCGCCTTGTTGAAGGAGCTCTTCATCTGGCCGTGGGCCACATAGCGATTGGATTCCTCGCGGTCACGCGAGCCGGGACGGCGACGACGACGGCGCGAAGTGCGCTCTTCGTCACGCCAGCTGGCTTCCATTGCCTCCGAAACGATATTGGAGCCCTTGTCTTCTTCCTCTTCCTTGGGCTGCTCTTCCCCGCCGCGCTTTTCCAGCTCGGCAGCAATACGGGCAGCTTCCTCGGCAGTGGCTCGGGCAGCTTCCTCTTCGGCTTTCTTGCGGGTTTCGGCTTCCTGCTTGCGACGGGCTTCATCAGCCTCGCGCTTGCGCTTCTCTTCTGCCTCGCGGGCGGCCTTCTCTTCAGGCGTTTCAGCTTTCTCGGGCTTGGCCTTCTTCGGCGCAGCCTTGCTGGTAGCCTTCGGCACTGACAGGCGCTTGGCTTTCTCTTCCGCTGCCTTGCGCGCTTTCGCCTCAGCTTCCTTCAGCTCTTCAGGGGACATGTTGGCCAGATCAGCATCTGCCTTGGCCTTTTCTTCTGCCGCCCTGCGCTCTTCTTCCTCGGCCTTCTTGCGCTCTTCTTCCTCAGCCTTCTTGCGGGCCTCTTCCTCGGCCTTGCGCGCGGCCTCTTCAGCCGCTGCACGCTCTTCTTCCTGACGCTGGCGCTCCTGCTCCTCGAGCACTTCACGCTTCACGTATGTCCGCTTCTTGCGCACTTCCACCGCCACCGTCTTGGCCTTGCCGGACGCGCCGGTGGTCTTGATGGTGCTGGTGCTCTTGCGCTTGAGGGTGATTTTCTTCGGCTCGGTATCGGCTGCGCCGTGGGACTTGCGCAAGTGAGCAAGCAGTGTCTGCTTCTGTTCGTCAGACACTGCCTCGGCAGCATCCTTGTGCGGCAGGCCAGCTTCGTTCATCTGCGTCAGCAGGGTATCCACCGGGGTGCCCACCAAGTCAGCCAGTTTCTTTACGGTCGTTTCCGCCATGTCAGCTAACCTTGCTCCTGTTCATCTCTCACTTGCGGGGGGCAGCGCCGAGCGCTGCCGCTATCAGCCAGACACTTCCTGATCCTCGAACCAGGGTGCGCGGGCTGTCATGATCAGCGCGGCTGCGCGCTCTTCATCCATGCCTTCAATCTCGAGCAGGTCGTCAACGGCCTGCTCAGCAAGATCTTCCATGGTGACGATGCCATTGCTGGCCAGCGTCACGGCCAGGTCACGGTCCATGCCTTCCATATTGAGAAGGTCATCGGCCGGCTGGGCCTTTTCCAGGGCTTCCTCGGACGCCAGTGCCTTGGTCAGCAGGACATCCTTGGCGCGCTGGCGCAGGGCCTCAACGATTTCCTCGTCAAAGTCCTCGATGGCCAGCATCTCTTCCACCGGCACGTAGGCCACTTCCTCGATGCTGGTAAAGCCTTCCTCCACCAGCACCGCGGCCAGGTCCTCGTCGACACCAAGGTCGGCGACAAACGATTCCATCGCTTCCTGGAGCTCCTGCTCCTGCTTCTCGCCGGCCGCCTCCAGGGTCATCACGTTCAGTTCCCAGCCAGTCAGCTCGGAGGCCAGGCGGATGTTCTGCCCGCCGCGGCCGATGGCCTGTGCCAGCGCGGACTCGTCCTCGACGGCGATGTCCATGCTGTGCTTTTCCTCGTCCATGACGATGGACGCCACTTCGGCCGGCTGCATGGCGTTGATCACCAGCTGCGCCGGGTTGTCGTCCCACAGGACGATATCGATACGCTCACCGGCCAGCTCGTTGGACACGGCCTGGACACGCGCACCGCGCATGCCGACACAGGCACCAACGGGATCAATGCGCTGGTCATTGGTCTTCACGGCAATCTTGGCGCGGGAACCGGGATCACGGGCAGCACCCTTGATCTCGATCATTTCCTCACCGATCTCCGGCACCTCAATCTTGAACAGCTCGATCAGCATCTCCGGGCAGGCACGGGACGCAAACAGCTGCGGGCCACGATTCTCCTCGTTGACGCCGAGCAGGTAAGCACGCAGGCGGTCATTCTGACGCACCTGCTCACGGCCGATCATGTGCTCGCGGGTGATCAGCGCTTCGGCATTGCCACCCAGGTCCAGGATGATGCTGTCACGGGTCACCTTCTTGACGATGCCGCTGATCAGCTCACCGACACGGTCTTCGTATTCTTCGATGATCTGGGCACGCTCGGCTTCGCGTACCTTCTGCACGATCACCTGCTTGGCCGTCTGCGCAGCGATACGGCCAAAGGCCACGGATTCCACCTCTTCTTCATAGGTGTCACCGAGCTGCAGCGACTTGTCTTCCTCGTGCGCCTCATCCAGGGTCAGCTGACGACCGAACTCATAGAGTTCCTCGTCCGGCACCACCAGCCAGCGGCGGAATGACCGGTAGTCACCCGACTCACGATCAATTTCGACGCGAATATCCACGTCGTCTTCCTTGAAACGCTTCTTGGTCGCAGCCGCCAACGCCAATTCAATGGCTTCGAAGATCACGTCACGACTGACGCCCTTCTCGTTTGAAACGGTTTCTGCAACCAGCAAAATTTCTTTGTTCATGGCCAGGCCTTTACAAAGACAAATCAGTCAACCGACGACACCAGGCTAATCAAAGGTCGCAACCAGATTAGCCCGATCCACCTGAGTGAACGGCACCTCGAGAGGCTCACCATCCACCGAGAGCACCAGGTGCTCATCCTCAACGGCAACAATCTCCGCCGTGAAACGGCGCTTGCCGTTAATCGCTGCGAGAAGACGCACTTGCGCCTTCTCGCCGATATAACGTGACCACTGCTCCCGTTCGAACAATGGCCGGTCCATACCCGGGGAGGAAACCTCGAGATTGTACTCCCCCGGTATCGGGTCCTCGACATCCAGCACGCCACTGACCTGGTGGCTGACATCGGCGCAATCATCAACGTCAATGCCATTGTCGCTGTCGATAAATATCCGCAATACCGCACCGCGGCCCTGCAGATACTCGAGGCCCCAGAATTCATAGCCCATGCCCTCGATAACAGGCTTGAGCAGGGCTTTAATGTCTTCAGTTCTGCGCGACATAGTTTTCCCAACCGCAGAAACAAAAAATGGGCAAAAAGCCCACCTAGCAAAAAGCCCCTACAAGAGGGGCTTTTCACGAACGCCGCCTGCCAAACAGAACAGCCGACATCTGTTTGGTAGCGGGGGCAGGATTCGAACCTACGACCTTCGGGTTATGAGCCCGACGAGCTACCAGACTGCTCCACCCCGCAACTAACTCTGCACCGTTTATAGCCCGTACCAGGCTCATTCCTGCACTTTCTGGTAAATGCAGGCGATACCGAAGCGGCATCGAACAGGGCGCAGACTATAGGCACTGACATAGTGAATGTCAACGGAAGGCCGCGGCAAAGGCCCTGTTTTTTCTCTGATTTTCCCTTCACTCGCAGGGGTCGGCCGGGGCGCCGGATTCGCGGCGTGCACGCCGCTCCTGCGGGGGAGGTGCGCCCGGCCTCCGCGCCGGCTGACGCGAAGCCCCTCTCCCCTGGGGAGAGGGGTTGGGGTGAGGAGCCCGGGTGAGCGGCCTTCGGCCGGGATGACTCAGTGCCAGACTGCCACGTGCGTGTCCCTGTGCGGGACGGGCACCAGAGGGGTATCGCGCGATACCCCTCTGGACACCCCCGCGCCCCGACTCACGCGCCGCGCGACGCGCGGTCCCCTGCGATGCTCACAAAACCGCGGCGGGGCAACAACTCGCTTCGCTCAGACATGTTGGCCCTTCTTTCCGCGGTTTTGCTGCGCTTCTCGGCGCGTTCAACGGGGGAGATGGGGTGCCACCCGAGAGCGCTACCACGCGCGAGAAGCCTTGCGGCAGCCGTAATCCCGCTCGAAAAAAAAGAAGGCGATCTAATGAGCGCCCTCCTTAATTGGTGCCGATAGCGGGGCTCGAAGCACTGCTTCGAGCGCCCCGCCCCCGAGGGGATATCGCCCCGAGGGAAACAGACGGGACCGGCAGGCCCGCTCGAGATACAAAAAAGGCGCTCTAATGAGCGCCTTCCTTAATTGGTGCCGAGAGCGGGACTTGAACCCGCACGACCGTAAGGTCACTACCCCCTCAAGATAGCGTGTCTACCAATTCCACCACCTCGGCCAATTCGCTGTTACTGCTGTTTGCCGGTTTCGCCAGCGCCAGCGGCGGGCGATTCTACCGTGTCTTGACCAGCATTGGCACCCTGCTGTTCCAGCACCGGTACGGCAGACTCATCCGCCGCGCCCAGGGTGGGCACTTCCGGCTCTTCCTCGCGGTCAACGCTCTCTGCCGCGGGCAGCACAAAGGTCTGGCTGGCACCGGCCTGCTGGCGTGCGTACCAGGCCAGGCCCATGCTGGTGACGAAAAACAGCGCCGCCAGAACCGCCGTGGCGCGGGTCAGGAAGTTGGCCGAGCCGGCACTGCCGAACACGGTCTGTGAAGAGCCGCCGCCGAAGGAAGCGCCGGCATCGGCGCCCTTGCCATGCTGAATCAGGATCAGGCCGATCAGGCCCAGCGCCGTCAGCACGTGCGCTACGTGAAGCAGAATATCCATAGTTACCCTTTAGTTCGCTGCCGCCTCGCAGATGGCAGCAAAACTGGCAATGTCCAGGGACGCACCACCGATCAGACCACCGTCGATATCGGGGGCGCCAAAAAGCGAGGCGGCATTATCCGCCTTTACACTGCCGCCGTAAAGGATGCGCAGCCCTTCTGCCACCACATGGTCCTGGCCGGCCACCCGCTCACGGATAAAGGCGTGCACTGCCTGCGCCTGCTCCGGGCTGGCCGTCTTGCCGGTACCGATGGCCCAGACCGGCTCATAGGCGATCACGGCGCGGGCCAGGCTGGCGGCGCCGTGGCGGGCCAGCACCGCATCCAGCTGCCGGGCAATCACGGCTTCGGTATCGCCGCCCTCGCGTTCCTCCAGGGTTTCCCCCAGGCACAGGATCGGCGTCAGCCCGGCATCCTGGGCGCGCTGGTACTTGTCGGCCACGCAGTCGTCATCCTCGGCAAACAGGGCGCGACGCTCGGAATGACCGATGATCACGTACTGACAACCGCAGTCGGCCAGCATCTGTGCCGACACCTCACCGGTGAATGCGCCGTCTTCGGTGCGCGCCACATTCTGGGCCCCGGCCTTCAGGTGCCCGGCGGCCCCGGTCACCGCCCCCAGATAGGGGAACGGCGGACAGATCACCACTTCGACACCGGCCAGCGCCTTGTCCGCCAGGCCGGCCAGCAGATCGGCCGCAAACGCCTGGCGCCCGTTCATCTTCCAGTTTCCCGCCACCAGCGGCTGTCTTGCCATGTCTCTATTCCCCATGTTGACGTAAACGCGGCTCAGGCAATCACGCTGCGGACGGTGTCCGCCAGCGATTCGCACAGGCTGGCCACCAGTGCCTCGTCCTCACCTTCCACCATCACCCGCACCAGCGGCTCGGTGCCGGATGGCCGCAGCAACACCCGGCCGCGCCCCTGCAGTCGCTCTTCCACATCGCGCACGGCACTGACCACGCTGTCGTGGCTGTCGAACCCGTGACGATTGGGGCCGCGCACATTGATCATCTTCTGCGGCACTTTCTGCATCTCCCTGAGCGCATCCCGCAGGGAGCACTGCTTGCGGTACAGTGCCGCCAGCACCTGCAGCGCGGCGACGATGCCGTCACCGGTGGAGGTTCGGTCCAGGCAGACGATGTGCCCGGATGACTCGCCACCCAGGGTCCAGCCCTGCTTGTCCAGGCCTTCCATGACGTAGCGGTCGCCCACCTTGGCGCGCATGAACGGCACCTTGTGCGCCGCCAGTGCCATTTCCAGGCCGAAATTGGTCATCAGCGTGCCCACCACCCCGTCGGCGATGCCACGCTCTACGCGGTCCATGGCGAGAATGTAGAGCAGCTCGTCTCCATCCACCAGGCGCCCCTGGTCATCCACCATCAGCACGCGGTCAGCATCGCCATCAAAGGCAATGCCCAGGTCAGCGCGCACTTCCACCACCTTTTCACACAGGGCTTCCGGATACGTGCTGCCGCAGTCACGATTGATGTTGAACCCATCCGGCTCGGCCGCCAGCGTGATCACCTCGGCACCGAGCTCCTCGAACACATCCGGGGCGATGTGATAGCTGGCGCCATTGGCGCAGTCGATGACAATGCGCATGCCGGACAATGACAGGGGCGCCGGAATGGTGCTCTTGCAGAATTCGATATACCGGCCACGGGCATCGGTGATGCGGCGCACCTTGCCGAGCTGGTCGGTGCTGACCATCTCCATCGGCGCGTCCAGCAGTGTCTCGATGTCATGCTCGACGTCATCCGCCAGCTTGCGACCATCCGCACCGAAGAACTTGATGCCGTTGTCAGTGTAGGGATTGTGGGACGCCGATATGACGATGCCGGCGCGCGCCCGGAAGGTGCGCGTCAGGTAGGCAATGGCCGGCGTCGGCATCGGGCCCAGCAGGCGCACATCCACACCCGCCGCGGAGATACCGGCCTCCAGGGCGGATTCGAACATGTAGCCGGAAATACGGGTGTCCTTGCCGATCAGGATCTTTTTCTCACCGGCGCTGACTTTTTCCGCCAGCACACGGCCGGCGGCCCAGCCCAGTTTGAGTACAAAATCGGGGGTAATCGGCGCTTCGCCAACGGTGCCACGGATACCGTCGGTGCCAAAATGTTTTCGACCCATCTGCCTAGTCCTCGTGTTCCCTGGTTGCCTGCAGCAGTGCCAATGCATCCACTGTTTCGCGTACATCGTGTACACGCAAGATATGTGCGCCACGCTCCGCCGCCATCAACGCCAGGCTGATGCTGCCCGCCAGCCGCTCTTCCACCGGCCGGCCGGTAATGCGGCCAATCATGGACTTGCGCGACAGGCCCACCAGCAGTGGCCGGCCCAGATCGCCAAAGCGGGGCAATTTTGCCAGCAACCGGAGGTTATGTGCATCTGTCTTGCCAAATCCGAAGCCGGGATCAAGCAACAGACGGTCAGCGGGGATGCCGGCCGCCTCGGCCGCAGCCATGCGCGCGGCGAGAAAATCGGCCACCTCGTCCACCACATCGGCGTAGCGGGGGGCTTCCTGCATGGTGCCCGGCTCACCTTGCATGTGCATCAGGCAAACCGGCAAACCGGTGGCAGCGGCGGCCTCGAGGGCACCGGGGCGGCGCAGCGCGCGCACGTCGTTGATCAGGCCGGCGCCCAGGCCAGCGGCCTCACGCATGACCTCCGCGGTGGAGGTGTCCACCGACACCAGTGCGCCCAGTTCCCTGACCAGGGCTTCCACCACGGGCAGGACGCGATCACATTCTTGCTGGCAGGAAACGGGGGCAGCCCCGGGGCGGGTGGACTCACCACCGACGTCGATGATCGCCGCACCGTCATCCAGCATGCGTTGCGCCTGGCGCAACGCCGCATCGCGCTGGATAAAGCGACCACCGTCGGAAAACGAATCGGGGGTGACATTGAGCACCCCCATAACGACGGACGCGGACAAATCCAGTGTCCGCGTCCCGCAGTGAAGTTCCGTCATGGCTCAGTGCGTGTTGGCCGGGCCCCCAATGGGATCGGTGCCCGCATCGCCCTGCTCGTCATCACTGACCGCGCCGCCCGTGCCGGCGCCGGGATCATTCCAGTCCTTCGGCGGCCGTGGCTCGCGGCCTTCCATGATGTCGTCAATCTGGCGCGCATCAATGGTTTCATACTGCATCAGTGCCTGCGCCATGAGTTCCAGCTTGTCGCTGTTTTCCTCAAGCAGGGCACGGGCACGGGCATAGCACTTGTCGATGATGGCACGCACTTCGCGGTCAATCTCTTCCGCGGTCTGCGCCGACACGTGCTTGTGCTGCGTCACTGACTTGCCCAGGAAAACCTCGCCCTCGTCTTCTTCGTAGGCCAGCGGCCCCAGCTTCTCGCTCAGGCCCCACTTGGTCACCATGGCACGGGCCATCTTGGTGGCGCGCTCGATGTCGTTGGAGGCGCCGGTGGTGACACCGTCGAAGCCGTTGATCATCTCCTCGGCAATACGGCCGCCGAACAGGGAGCTGATGCTGCTCTCGATGGCCTGCTTGGTTTGCGAGTACTTGTCCTCTTCCGGCAGGTACATGGTCACACCCAGGGCGCGGCCGCGCGGGATGATGCTGACCTTGTAGACCGGGTCATGCTCGGGCACCAGCCGACCAACAATGGCGTGGCCAGCCTCGTGGTAGGCGGTGTTCAGCTTTTCCTTCTCGGACATGACCATGGAGCGGCGCTCGGCACCCATGAGGATCTTGTCCTTGGCTTTCTCGAATTCTTCCATGCCCACCAGGCGCTTGTTGGCGCGCGCAGCAAACAGCGCCGCCTCGTTCACCAGGTTGGCCAGGTCCGCACCGGAGAAGCCGGGCGTACCACGGGCGATCAGGTCAGGTTCGACATCATTGCCCACCGGCACCGAACGCATGTGCACCTTGATGATCTGCTCACGGCCGCGGATATCCGGCAGCGGCACCACCACCTGGCGGTCGAAACGGCCCGGGCGCAGCAGCGCCGCGTCGAGGACGTCAGGACGGTTGGTGGCGGCGATAACGATAATGCCTTCATGGCCCTCGAAACCGTCCATTTCCACCAGCAGCTGGTTCAGGGTCTGCTCACGCTCATCATGGCCGCCGCCCATGCCGGCGCCACGGGAGCGGCCCACGGCATCGATCTCGTCAATGAAGATGATGCAGGGCGCATGCTTCTTGGCCTGCTCAAACATGTCGCGCACGCGCGACGCGCCAACGCCCACGAACATCTCGACGAAGTCGGAACCGGAGATGGAGAAGAACGGCACACGGGCTTCACCGGCAATGGCCTTGGCCAGCAGGGTCTTACCGGTACCCGGCGAGCCCACCATCAGCACACCCTTGGGAATCTTGCCGCCCAGGCGCTGGAACTTGCCCGGGTCACGCAGGAACTCCACCAGCTCCTGCACTTCTTCCTTGGCCTCTTCCACGCCCGCCACATCGGCAAACGTGGTCTTGATCTGGTCTTCGCCCAGCAAACGGGCCCGGCTCTTGCCGAACGTCATCGGCCCGGCGCCGCCACGACCGCCACCCTGCATCTGGCGCATGAAGAACATGAAGATACCCAGCACCAGCAGGATCGGCAGGATGGACAGGAACAGCTGGGTGAGGAAGCTCTCGCGCTCCGGCTCCTTGCCGACGATGGTGACGCCGTTCTCGTCCAGGGTCGCCAGCAGGTCGAGATCAAGGATCGGCGGTTTCACCGTCTCGAACTGGTCAGCGCCGCCAATGGACGTACCAGACAAGGTGCCGCTGATGCGGTTGGTGCCAATCTGCACCTCTTCCACCTGGCCGGACTTCACCATCTGGATGAACTCGGAATAGTTCACCTCGCGGGTCTGGGCCTGCGGGGTGATGCTTTGCGCCACTACATAGAGCACGCCAGCAATGACCATCCAGAGAATTACGTTGCGCATAATATCGTTCAAGGGGCACCTCACCCTGTGATCCACACGAATTGTGTGGATAAATCAATGTCTTAACCTACGTTACACCATTTTCAGGCCCGACCCCAGCAAGTACACCTCCGGGGAGCGGGGCCGACTGGCGGCCGGTTTTCGTGTCACCACCCGGGTAAATGTGTCCCGGAATGCCTTTCGGTAGGCGTCTATGCCCTCACCCTGGAATGCCTTGACCAGCAAACGGCCGTCTTCAGCGAGTACTTCCCGCGCCATCTCCAGGGCCAGCTCGGCCAGGTACATGGCGCGCGGCTGATCCACGGCCCGGTTACCAGACATATTGGGGGCCATATCCGATAACACAAGGTCCACTGGCCGCCCGTCCAGCACATTGAGCAACTCACGGAACACATCATCCTCCCGGAAGTCACCCTCGATAAAGGTGACACCGGCTATGGGCTCCATAGGCAAAATGTCACTCGCAATCACCGTGCCAACATCGCCCATCTGCCGGGCCGCCACCTGTGACCAGCCGCCAGGGGCGGCCCCCAGGTCCAGCACCGTCATGCCGGGCCGGAACAGACGATCCTTTTCGTCGATTTCCAGCAGCTTGAAACTGGCGCGGGAGCGGTACCCTTCCGCCTGGGCCTTGGCCACCCAGTGGTCATCAAAGTGCTCGCGCAACCAGCGCTGACTGCTTTTCGAACGTCCCATACCCTTGCATCCTCACCGCGAAAGCGGTGTGAGCCCTTGCTTTCCGGCCGCCAGCCATAGCCATGGCCGGCGCCCTTTCTGTTAGACTACGCGCCCGGAACGAGGAGAACACCATGGCACTCAGCCCCCAGGACCGTAAGCAGTTTCGCGTCATCGGTCACCACCTGAAACCGATCCTGATTTTCGGTGGCAACGGCCTTACCGAGGGTTTCATCGAGGAGCTGGACAAGCGCCTGGAAGACCATGAGCTGATCAAGGTAAAGGTCAACGCGGAAACCCGTGAGGACAAGGCCGCCATCGTCGAGGCACTTTGCGAGGCCGGGCAGGCCGAGCTGGTCCAGCGTATCGGCAATGTGGCCCTGCTCTATCGCGCGGCGAAGAAGCCGTCACCGAAGCTGTCCAACCTGCTGCGCTTCGCCAACAGCTGACGCCGAAAACAACACAGGCCGCTTTCGCGGCCTGTGCAGACACCGTTACAGGTGCTCCACCTTGTCGATCTCGTACTCCACTTCGCCTCCCGGCGTGTCGATGGTGACCACGTCACCCTCTTCCTTGCCAATCAGGCCGCGGGCGATGGGGGAGTTCACCGAGATCTTGCCCTTCTTGATGTCGGCCTCGTCGTCACCAACGATCTGGTAGACCTTTTCCTCATCGGTTTCCGTATTGATGATGGTGGCGGTGACACCGAAGATCACCTTGCCGGTGGGCGCGATGTCTTTCACATCAATAATCTGCGACGCACTCAGCTTGGCCTCGATCTCCTGGATACGGCCTTCCACGAAGCCCTGCTCTTCGCGGGCCGCATGGTATTCGGCATTCTCTTTCAGATCGCCATGCTCACGGGCATCGGCAATGGCCGCCGAAATACGCGGACGCTCCACGGTCTTCAGGCTCTGCAGCTCTTCGCGCAGGGCCGCAGCCCCCTGTACGGTCATCGGGTAACGTTGCATGCACTCTCCTCAGGCCAGTTCCGCATGCAGATCCTGCAAGCGGCGCACCTGGATTTCCTCGTTATGGGCAATCGCCTGGCACACGGCCAGCGCTGCGGTAATGGTGGTGGTGTAGTAGGTCTTGCGCTGCAAGGCCGAACGACGAATCGTGAACGAGTCACGGATGGCCTGCTTGCCTTCCGTGGTGTTGATGATCATGTCGATGTCACCGTTCTTGATCATGTCGACGATGTGCGGGCGCCCTTCAAGCACCTTGTTCACCGGCGTCACGGCAATGCCTGCCGCCTCGATACGGCGCGCGGTACCCCGTGTCGCCACCAGCTTGAAACCAAGGTCCACCAGCTGGCGCGCCACTTCCACGGCACCTTCCTTGTCCACTTCGCGCACGGAAATGAATACCGTGCCTGAGCGCGGCAACAAGTCACCGGCACCCAGCGCTGCCTTGGCAAAAGCCTCGGCAAAGGTTGCACCGACACCCATGACCTCACCGGTGGATTTCATTTCCGGGCCGAGGATCGGGTCCACCTTGGGGAACTTGGCAAACGGGAACACGGCTTCCTTGACGTGGAAGTTCTTCGGCACAATCTCGGTGGTGAAACCCTGGTCCTTCAGCGATACACCCGCCATGCAACGGGCGGCCACCTTGGCCAGCGAGGTGCCAATGCACTTGGACACATAAGGCACCGTACGCGACGCACGCGGGTTCACTTCCAGCACGAACACTTCGCCATCCTTGACCGCGAACTGTACGTTCATCAGGCCCACCACGCCCAATTCGCGGGCCATGTCGGCGGCCTGCTGGCGCATCACGTCCTGCACCTCGGCAGACAGGGAGTACGGCGGCAGCGAACAGGCAGAGTCACCGGAGTGCACGCCAGCCTGCTCGATATGTTGCATGATGCCGCCAATCACCACATCGGTGCCGTCGGATACCGCATCCACATCCACTTCCACGGCGTCGTCGAGGAAACGGTCCAGCAGTACCGGTGATTCGTTCGATACCGATACCGCGTTCTTCATGTAGTTGCGCAGCTCTTCCTCGTTGTAGACGATTTCCATGGCCCGGCCACCGAGCACATAGGACGGCCGCACCACCAGCGGGTAGCCAATCTCCTCGGCCAGGCGGACACCGTCCTCGATGCTGCGCGCGGTGCGGTTGGGCGGCTGCTTCAGGTTGAGCTTGTGCACCATCTGCTGGAAACGTTCACGGTCTTCCGCTTCGTCGATGGCATCCGGGCTGGTACCGATGATCGGCACGCCCGCCGCCTGCAGGGCACGGGCCAGCTTCAGCGGCGTCTGGCCACCGTACTGCACGATCACACCCTTGGGCTGTTCCTTGTTGACGATTTCCAGCACGTCTTCCAGCGTCACCGGCTCGAAGTACAGGCGATCAGAGGTGTCGTAGTCCGTGGACACGGTCTCCGGGTTACAGTTGACCATGATGGTCTCGTAACCGTCTTCCTTCATGGCGAAGGCGGCATGCACACAGCAGTAATCAAACTCGATGCCCTGGCCGATACGGTTCGGCCCGCCACCCAGCACCATGATCTTGTCGCGATCGCTGGGCGCCGCCTCACACTCTTCATCGTAGGAGGAATACATGTACGCCGTGCTGGTGGAGAACTCTGCCGCGCAGGTGTCCACACGCTTGTACACCGGGCGGATATCAAACTCATGCCGGCGGGCACGCAGGTCCGCTTCCTTCACGCCGAGCAGATCGGCCAGGCGGTAATCGGAGAAACCCTTGCGCTTGAGGCGATAGAGGGTGTCACGGTCCAGGTCGCTGAACGTCATCGTCGCCAGCGCCTTTTCCTCGTTGAGCAGGTCCTCGATCTGGACCAGGTACCAGGGATCAATCTTGGTCAGCTGGAACAGTTCATCCAGGGTGTAACCGGCACGGAACGCATCCGCCAGCACCCAGATACGGTCCGGGCCCGGCACGGCCAGCGCCTGCGCCACGGCACTGCGCATGTCCCCGTCGCTGGCTTCCAGCACCGGGTCAAAGCCGTTCTTGTCGTTTTCCAGGCCACGCAGGGCTTTCTGCAACGACTCCTGGAAGTTACGGCCAATGGCCATGACCTCACCCACAGATTTCATCTGCGTGGTCAGCACCGGGTCCGCCTCGGCAAACTTCTCGAAGTTGAAGCGCGGAATCTTGGTAACCACATAGTCAATGGACGGCTCGAACGAGGCCGGCGTCTTGCCGCCGGTGATCTCGTTCTGAAGTTCGTCCAGGGTGTAGCCCACCGCCAGCTTCGCCGCCACCTTGGCAATCGGGAAGCCGGTGGCTTTCGACGCCAGCGCCGAGGAACGGCTCACCCGCGGATTCATTTCAATCACCACCATGCGGCCGTCTTCCGGGTTGACGCCGAACTGCACGTTGGAGCCGCCGGTTTCCACGCCGATCTCACGCAGCACCGCACAGGAGGCGTCGCGCATGATCTGGAATTCCTTGTCTGTCAGCGTCTGTGCCGGCGCCACGGTGATGGAGTCGCCGGTGTGCACGCCCATGGGGTCGAAGTTCTCGATTGAACAGACGATGATGCAGTTGTCGTTTTTGTCACGCACAACTTCCATCTCGTATTCTTTCCAGCCCAGCAGCGACTCATCAATAAGCAGCTCATTGGTGGGCGACAGGTCGAGACCGCGCTGGCAGATTTCCTCGAACTCTTCCCGGTTGTAGGCAATGCCGCCACCGGAGCCACCCATGGTGAATGACGGGCGGATGATGCAGGGGAAACCAATGCTGTCGAGCACCTGGAAGGCTTCTTCCATGGAATGGGCAATGGATGCACGCGGGCACTCAAGACCGATGGACTTCATGGCCTTGTCGAAACGCTCGCGGTCTTCTGCCTTGTCGATGGCATCGGCATTGGCGCCAATCATTTCCACACCGTGCTTTTCCAGCACACCGTGGCGCTCGAGATCCAGCGCACAGTTGAGTGCGGTCTGGCCGCCCATGGTGGGCAGCAGCGCGTCCGGCTTTTCCTTCTCGATGATCGCCGCCACGGTTTCCCAGGTGATCGGCTCGATGTAGGTGGCATCGGCCATGGCCGGGTCGGTCATGATCGTGGCCGGGTTGGAATTCACCAGGATGACCCGGAAACCCTCTTCGCGCAGCGCCTTGCAGGCCTGGGCGCCAGAATAATCGAACTCACAGGCCTGGCCGATGACGATGGGGCCAGCGCCAATGATGAGGACACTCTTGATATCGGTTCTCTTCGGCATCGTCGCTTACCCCTTCTGTTCTTTGATCAGGTCAATGAAGTGATCGAACAGGGGTGCCGCATCGTGCGGCCCCGGGCTCGCCTCGGGGTGCCCCTGGAAACTGAACGCCGGCTTGTCGGTGCGATGGATGCCCTGCAGCGATCCATCAAACAACGACACATGCGTGGCGCGCAGGTTGTCGGGCAAGGTGCTTTCATCCACGGCAAAACCGTGGTTCTGGCTGGTGATCATGACGCGGTCGTTATCGATGTCCTTGACCGGATGGTTGGCACCGTGATGACCGAACTTCATCTTCATGGACTTGGCACCACTGGCCAGCGCCAGCAGCTGGTGCCCCAGGCAGATACCGAACACCGGCAGGCCGGTGTCAACGATCTCGCGGATCGCCTCGATGGCGTAATCACACGGCTCCGGGTCACCCGGGCCGTTGGACAGGAACACGCCGTCCGGCTTCATCGCCAGCACATCTTTCGCCGGGGTCTTTGCCGGCACCACAGTGAGCTTGCAACCGCGGTCCGCCAGCATGCGCAGGATGTTGCGCTTGTACCCGAAATCATAGGCCACCACGTGGTACGGCTGCTCAGCCGGGGTGACATGGCCTTCGCCCAGTTGCCAGCTACCCTCGGTCCAGCTGTGCTGCTCGTCGCAGGTCACCTCTTTGGCCAGATCCATGCCCTTGAGCCCCGGAAATGCCCGGGCCTGTTCCAGCGCCTTTTCTTCATTGATGGCATCGCCCACCTGGATGCAGCCGTTCTGCGCGCCCTTCTCCCGCAGGATCCGTGTCAGCCGCCGGGTGTCGATGTCGGCGATGCCGACGACATTGCGTGCGCGCAGGTATTCCGGCAGCGATTGCTCGCTGCGGAAGCTGGAAACGGTCATGGCCAAATCGCGGATGATCAGCCCCCGGGCCCAGATGCGCGCAGACTCCTCGTCCTCGGCATTGGTGCCGGTGTTACCGATATGCGGGTAAGTCAGGGTCACCATCTGCTCGGCGTAGGAAGGATCCGTGAGGATTTCCTGGTAGCCGGTCAGGGCGGTGTTGAACACCACCTCTCCAACGGCTTCGCCGGGCGCACCGATGGCGACACCACGGAAGAGACTGCCGTCTTCCAGTGCGAGTAGGGCCGGTACCGTCAAGGTAACCTCCAGTGTGTATCCGGGTGGCGGGCATGGCCGGCCGCAGGTCGCAAAAAAGCGAGATGGACTGATCCACCTCGCTCTGAGTACGTCGCTGATTGTGGGCCGGGATCACATCCCTTGGGCGGGCGCCAATTGTAGTCGCTGGCGCGGCGTGTGTCACGGGTAAACAGGGTGTTTTGGCGGGTCGGCCCCGCCGGGCCTCATGGGGTGCGGCCTTGCGGCCGGGATAGCGGTGTGCCGCATCGGCGGGTGCGTGTCCCTGTGCGGGACGGGCACCAGAGGGGTATCGCGCGATACCCCTCTGGACACCCCCGCGCCCCGACTCACGCGCCGCGCTGTGCGCGGTCCCCTGCGATGCTCACAAAACCGCGGCGGGCCAACAACTCGCTTCGCTCAGACAGGTTGGCCCTTTTCTCCGCGATTTTGCTGCGCTTCTCGGCGCGTTCAACGGGGTATGAGGGGTGCCAGCCTGACAGGGTGGCAGTGTTTAGCCCCTCTCCCTCTGGGAGAGGGGTTGGGGTGAGGGCACTGAGGCGCTGAAGAACACTACCCTCACCCTGGCCCTCTCCCTGAGGAAGAGGGGACGCGCTTCAACGGCCTTCTGCGGGGCCGTTATACACCGCCCCCTGATGCGCCTGGTAGGCGGCCAGCACCGCCTGACCCTGACGGCGGAGTCGTGGGCCGCTGACGTCGATGCCCCGCTTCTTCAATTCACTGCGCCAGCGCGGCGTGGCCGGGCCCTCGTCGAAGCCGATGGCCTCGACCTCCGCACGGGTGGTGGAAAACAGCACCCGGCGCACGCCGCTCCAGGCAATGGCACCCAGGCACATGGTGCAGGGGGCACTGGAGGTCACCAGCAGCACTTCAGGGCCGCCGGCATAGTCGAGGGAAAAATGCTGCAGGCGCTGCTGGGCCAGGCCCAGTGCCATGGTTTCGGCATGGGCCAGGGCGGTGCAATTGCGCACCACCGTATTGACGGCAGCCGACAGCCGCTCGCCGCTGAGCTGGTCATAGACGGCCGCCGCAAAGGGGCCGCCGGTTTCGCGCACCACGTTTTCCTCAGCCATGGCCAGCACTTCGCGCAGGCGCTGGCTGTCATCGGTGGCCGCGGGACGGTGATGCAGCCAGCTTTCCAGCCAGACCGGCTGGTGCAGGGTGACCTGTTGGTGGCTCATGGCGACTCCGGACGTGGCCAGTGGTCCTTCCAGCATACGCCGGTCTGCGTGCGCGTCACCTGTGCGTGTGTGCTGGCACGGCGGCATAGCCGGCACACCGGGGATACCCTGGATAAATGCCTGTGCTTGGCGCGCTGCGCTGGAAATGACCATCCTCCTTGTCGGGCAGCGCAACGCCGCAGATGGACACGTCAGGCCGAGCCCTTCAGGGTCACCAGGGTGGCTGGCGCTCTGCATTGTACTTTCTCGACATAGCACCACTATGCCTTCAAAATTGCGCCCTGATAGCAGGCCAGCCTGATGGCCCGAGAACGCAGGGAATCGTCCAGAGGCTCCCTTGCGCCCTTTCACGAACCGGACAGACTGTGATGAAAGTAGGAATCCTTGGCGCCGCCGGCCGCATGGGCCGCACCCTGATCGAGGCCGTGCTGGCCCACGATGGCCTGGAGCTGGCCGCCGCCGTCGATGCCCCGGGCAGCTCCCTGATCGGCGCAGACGCCGGCGAGCTGGTGGGTGCCGGCAAGCTGGGCATCGCCATTGCCGACGACCTGGCCAAGGTGATCACGGACGCCGATGTCTACATCGACTTCACCCTGCCGGAAGCCACCGAGAGGCACCTGGCGCTGTGCGCCCAACACGGCCGCAAGCTGGTGATCGGCACCACCGGCCTCACGGATGAGCAGAAGGCCGGCCTGAAGAACGCCAGTGAACAGGTGCCGGTGTGTTTTGCCGCCAACTACTCGGTGGGTGTGACCCTGTGCCTGAAGCTGCTCGACACTGCCGCCCGCGTGCTCGGCGATGACGTCGATATCGAGGTGATCGAGGCCCACCACCGCCACAAGATTGATGCCCCTTCCGGCACCGCGCTGGCCATGGGTGAGGTGGTGGCGGACGCCCTGGGCCGCGACCTCAAGGAATGCGCCGTCTACGGCCGCGAAGGCCGCACCGGTGCCCGCGAGCGCAAGACCATCGGCTTCGAGACCATTCGCGCCGGCGACATCGTCGGTGAGCACACGGTGATGTTTGCCGCCGACGGTGAGCGCGTGGAAATCACCCATAAAGCCACCAGCCGCATGAACTTCGCCCGCGGTGCGGTGCGCGCTGCCGCCTGGCTGGGCCAGCAGGACGCCGGCCTGTACGACATGCAGGACGTGCTCGGCCTGCGCTGATACCCGCGCTGGCGCCCCCTCTCCCTCAGGGAGAGGGCCAGGGTGAGGGTGGTTTTCTGCCACACCTTGGGGCCCTCACCCCAACCCCTCTCCCAGGGGGAGAGGGGCTAAACACTGCCACCCTGTCAGGCTGGCCCCCCTCATTCCCCGTTGAACGCGCCGAGAAGCGCAGCAAAACCGCGGAGAAAAGGGCCAACATGTCTGAGCGAAGCGAGTTGTTGGCCCGCCGCGGTTTTGTGAGCATCGCAGGGCACCGCGCGCAGCGCGGCGCGTGAGTCGGGGCGCGGGGGGCGTAGGCGGAAAAAGCGAAGCATGCTTCGCCCGCCGGAGCGCCCTTCGGATGTAGCCGAAGGGCCGGAAGAGGGGTATCGCGCGATACCCCTCTGGTGCCCGTCCCGCACAGGGACACGCACACCTCCGTGTGGCACGGAGAACTCGAGGCCGAAGGCCGTATACCAAAAGCCCCTCACCCCAACCCCTCTCCCAGGGGGAGAGGGGCTAATGGTCACTCCACGATAAACGGCTCGCAGGTCACGCAATACAGGTTCACCCCGGTCTTGCGCATGTGCTTGCGCCGCGCCCGGTCAAAGCTGGCGAAGCTGCGGCCGCTGTCGTGCAGCGCCTGCACTTCGGCAAGGCGCTTTTGCGCGTACATGGCATCCAGCACTTCCATGCTGAATTCACCCTTCAGGGCCACGGCTTTGTGCAGGTGGGCCAGGGCCTCCTCGGTGGAGGCGCTGCGGTCGATGTACAGCCGGCTGTTGGCGAATTCGTACTGGGTGATGGCCATGTCATCCGTGATCGACAGGGATTTTTCCAGCAGCTCACCGGCGTTCACCGGCTCTGCCCCGAGGGCAATCTTGCCGGCAGTCTTGCCCACCCGGCGGATCACATTGGCGTCGAATACCGCGTTCATGGCCATCACCAGCGGATGCTCCGGCTCCACCGCCAGCGCCTCGTTGGCGGCGTTGATCACCAGCGGCGCGTAGCCGTTGGCGAGCATCACCGGTACCGGCTCGTCCTCGGCCAGGCGACCCACGGCATAGGCCAGGCCCAGGCGGAACAGCACATAGTCGTCGTGGAACTCGTCCTCGCTGGGCAGGTACGGCGCGGCCGTGGCGTAGGCCTCGATGCGGTCGATGGCATCCTGCAGCAACATCTGCTTCTTCTCGTGGGTCTTGGCCAGGTAGATGGCCTGCAGTATCTGCGCGAACACCCCCGGCACCTGGGCATAGCCGCCGTACTTGATGCCCAGGTCGCGGGCCTTGCGGAAGTCACCGCGGAAGAACGCCTGCCAGACCTCCAGCACGTTGAGGCTGTGCATCTCCCAGTTGTCATCCTGGTAGCCCAGCTCATACATCAGCGCAGGGAAGCGCTGGTAGCGCTCGCGCAGGTACTCGGCGGAGGGATAGGGAATGCGCAGGCCGCGCATGAACTCGGGCCAGCGCGCCTTCATCTCGGCAAAGGTGTAGGTGTATTTCGCCTGGTCAAACGGCACCGGCTCCCAGGGCCCTTCGACAATGGCCGGGTCCAGCGCAATGCGCGCCTCGGGCTTCTGGGTAAAGGACGCCATCACGCGCGCACGGGCATCGTCGATGGGTGCCGCCCACGCGGCCCCGGTGCTTCCTGCACATATCCCCAGTACCACCAGCATCCACGCCAGTGTTCGACTGCGTCTCATAGACAACCCTGTGTTGTTTTTATTTTGAGCTGCGACTATAGCAGTGGCGGGCGGGGCAACAATCCGTAGAAGTTCGCAGAATCAGCAAGGAAAAAGGGGTCATTCCGGCGAGCTGGGGGCGCTGCGGGTTGTCAGTTTGCGACATCCGGGGCGGTAACGGGGAGGGTTCGCGGCGGACGCGCCGCTCCTATAGGGTGTGGTGCCCGCAGGAGCGGCGAGTACGGCGCGAGGGGTCTGTCAGCGGCTCACAGGTCCTCGAAGAACCGTTTCACACCCTCGAACCAGCTGCTGCGGCGCGGGTTATGACGCTCGCCACCGTCCTCCAGGGAATCCTGGAATTTCTTCAGCAGGTCTTTCTGCTTGCTCGACAGCTTCACCGGCGTCTCCACCACCACCCGGCACAGCAGGTCGCCGGTGGGGCCACCACGCACACTGGTGACGCCCTTGCCGCGCAGGCGGAACAGCTTGCCGGTCTGGGTCTCCGGCGGCACCTTGAGCTTCACTTTCCCATTCAGGGTGGGCACTTCCAGCTCACCACCGAGGGCCGCGTCGACAAACGACACCGGCACTTCGCAGTACAGGTTGCTGCCGTCGCGCTGGAAGATCTCGTGCTCGCGCACCAGCACCTGCACGTACAGGTCGCCGGCGGGGGCGCCATGGGCCCCGGCCTCGCCTTCTCCGGCGAGACGGATGCGATCACCGGTGTCGACACCGGCGGGGATGCGCACGTTCAGGGTCTTGGTGTCCTGCACCCGACCCTGGCCGCCACAGTCACCGCACGGGTTCTTGATGGTCTTGCCTTCACCACGACAGGCCGGGCAGGTCTGCTGCACGGTGAAGAAACCCTGCTGCATGCGCACCTGGCCGGCACCACCACAGGTGGAACAGGTCACCGGCTGCTCGCCGGCCTTGGCACCGGAGCCGTCACAGGTATTACAGACCTTGTAGGTGGGCACACGGATCTTTTCTTCCGTGCCACGCACGGCCTGTTCCAGGTCCAGCTCCAGGGTGAAGCGCAGGTCTGCCCCGCGTGCGGGGCCGCGACGGCCACCGCCGCCACCACCAAAGATATCGCCGAAGATGTCGCCGAAGATGTCGGAGAAGCCGGCACCGCCAGCTCCCGCGCCGCCACCGCCGAAACCACCCTGGCCTTCCAGGCCGGCGTGGCCGAAGCGGTCGTACACGGCACGCTTGTCCGCATCATTGAGGACTTCGTACGCTTCCTTGGCTTCCTTGAACTTTTCTTCGGCCTCTTCGCTGTCCGGATTACGGTCAGGATGGTACTTCATCGCCAGGCGGCGATAGGCCTTCTTGAGGTCGTCCTTGCCGGCGTCTTTCGACACACCAAGGACTTCGTAGTAATCACGCTTTGACATGGCTGCGGTTCCGGCGACTGTCAGTTACGGCGGCGCGGGCACGACAAGCCCGCGGGGGAATGCGGCGGGGAATCCCCGCCGCGCTTCGCCGTGGGTTACTTCTTCTTGTCGTCGTCCACTTCTTCAAACTCGGCGTCGACCACGTCGTCACCGGCCGGGCCCTGCTGCTCACCAGCAGCGCCTTCGGCACCGCCTTCCTGCTGGGCGGCTTCGGCGTACATCTTCTGCGCCAGGCTGCCGGACGCTTCCGCCAGCGCCTTGGTCTTCGCTTCGATGTCGTCCGGGTCGTTGCCCTTGAGCGACTCTTCCAGCGCACTGATGGCGTCATCAATGGCCTTCTTCTCGTCGTCGCTGGCCTTGTCGCCGGCTTCTTCCACGGTCTTCTTCGTGGCGTGGATCAGGTGGTCGGCCTGGTTACGGGCGCTGACCAGCTGCTCGAACTTCTTGTCCTCGTCAGCATGGGCCTCGGCGTCCTTCACCATCTGTTCGACTTCTTCATCGGACAGACCGGAGTTGGCTTTCACCTGGATGGTCTGTTCCTTGCCGGTGGCCTTGTCCTTGGCATTCACATGCAGGATGCCGTTGGCGTCGATATCGAAGGTCACCTCGACCTGCGGTACGCCGCGCGGTGCCGGCGGAATGTCTTCCAGGTTGAACTGGCCCAGGGACTTGTTCTCGCCCGCCTGCTTGCGCTCACCCTGGAGCACATGCACGGTCACGGCGGTCTGGTTGTCTGCCGCGGTGGAGAACACCTGGCTCGCCTTGGTCGGGATAGTGGTGTTCTTCTCGATGATCGGCGTCATCACGCCACCCATGGTTTCGATACCCAGGGTCAGCGGGGTGACGTCGAGCAGCAGCACGTCTTTCACGTCGCCAGACATGATCGCGCCCTGCAGGGCCGCACCGATGGCCACGGCTTCGTCCGGGTTCACGTCCTTGCGCGGGTCGTGACCGAAGAACTCGGCCACCTGCTTCTGTACCAGCGGCATGCGCGTCTGGCCACCCACGAGGATGACGTCGGTGATGTCGCTGTTGGACAGGCCGGCGTCTTTCAGGGCGGTCTTGCACGGTTCCAGCGAACGGGTCACCAGGTCACCCACCAGCGACTCCAGCTTGGCGCGGGTCACTTTCACCACCAGGTGCTTGGGCCCGGTGTTGTCGGCGGTGATATACGGCAGGTTCACTTCCGTCTGCTCGCTGGAAGACAGCTCGATCTTGGCCTTCTCGGCGCCCTCTTTCAGGCGCTGCATGGCGAGCGGGTCGCCACCGAGGTCAATGCCGGTGTCTTTCTTGAATTCGTCGGCCAGGAAATTGATCAGGGCCAGGTCGAAGTCCTCACCACCGAGGAAGGTGTCACCGTTGGTGGACAGCACTTCGAACTGCTTCTCGCCGTCCACATCGGCAATCTCGATGATGGAGATATCGAAGGTACCGCCACCGAGGTCGTAGACCGCAATCTTGCGATCCTTGCCGTCGGTCTTGTCCATGCCGTATGCCAGCGCCGCCGCGGTGGGCTCGTTGATGATGCGCTTGACGTCGAGACCGGCAATGCGGCCGGCGTCCTTGGTGGCCTGGCGCTGGGAATCGTTGAAGTAGGCCGGCACCGTGATCACGGCTTCGGTGACCGTTTCACCAAGGTAGTCCTCGGCGGTCTTCTTCATCTTCTTCAGCACTTGTGCGGAAATCTGCGGCGGTGCCAGCTTTTCATCTTTCACGGATACCCAGGCGTCGCCGTTGTCCGCCTCCATGATCTTGTAGGGCACCATCTTGATGTCTTTCTGCACCACGTCGTCCTTGAAGCGACGGCCGATGAGGCGCTTCACCGCGTACAGGGTATTGTCCGGATTGGTTACCGCCTGGCGCTTGGCCGCCTGGCCCACCAGGATTTCCTTGTCGTCAGTGTAGGCAATGATGGACGGCGTGGTACGCGCGCCCTCGCTGTTTTCCAGAACCTTGACCTTGTCGCCTTCCATGACGGCGACACAGGAGTTGGTCGTACCCAGGTCAATACCAATGATCTTACCCATTTCTCGCTCCTTCACACTTCCGCAGATCCCTGTCGGCAACCTGCGATGCTGAACTTGTCTCGTTGCCTATATGGCGACGTCTTCCTGCCTTTCAAGAGACCGGCGAAAAAATGTGGTCTCTGCCGTAAAATCGTGCCTTCCCTCCCAGGAGAGGCGAACGCCGGGGCGGCTTATTCGCCCTTGGCCACCACCACGCGGGCCGGGCGGATCAGCCGGCCATTCAGGGTGTAGCCCTTTTCCAGCACCTCGATGACGGTATTCGCCGCCACGCCGGGCATGGGCACCATGGTCATGGCTTCGTGCTGCTCGGGGTCGAAGCTGGCGTCCTTCGGATCGATCTGCTCGATGTTGTGCTTCTGGAACGTATCCAGCAGCACTTTCAGGGTCAGCTCCACGCCTTCGCGGGCGGCCTTGAAGGTGTCGTCATCGCCCGGCATTGTCGCCAGGCCACGCTCGAGGCTGTCGGCCACGGAAAGGATGTCCCCGGCAAACTTCTCCACCGCGAACTTGTGCGCGCTGGCCACATCCCGCTCGGCCCGGCGGCGCACGTTCTGGATCTCGGCCTGGGCCCGCAGGTCAGCCTCGTCGAGGGATTTCTGCACCTCGGCCAGCTGCTGCTCCAGGCGCGCCACGTCGGCGGCCGGGTCCTGCTCGGCGGCCATGGCTTCGGCATCCTCGCGGGCCTCCACCTCACCGTCCTTTACATCACCGGCCTGCGCCGCCTCGGCGGTGACCTCTTCAGTGTCCTGTGTCTTGTCCTGATCGCTCATGCTTCAGTTTCTCCAGCACAAAAGCCTGTGGCTCGCTGCAGGCGCGGCGTGTAACGCGCCCCCGCAGGATTTATCGCTTCCAGTGGGCCGGCAACGGCCGACCCCGGCTTTCGGAAAGCCGGAGACAATATGGGAATGGCCTTGCGGCTTTCAAGGGAAAAGGGGCGAATCAGGCACAATTCGCCGGCAGTTGGGCCCGGAAGGCGGCAAATCGATCAAATATTGCGCAATGCGGCGGAGAGAATCCGCGAGGTGATGTCCACGGTGGGGATCACCCGCTCGTAATCCATGCGCGTGGGCCCCACCACCGCCAGCACGCCGACGGTGCTGTCATCGGCACGGTACGGCGCCGACACCAGCGAGTACTGGTCCAGGGCATCGTAACCCGCCTCGCGGCCGATGTAGATCTGCACCCCCTGGGCGTCCGAGCAGCGCTGCAGCAGGTGCAGGATGTCGCGTTTGTGGCTGAAGGCATCGAACAGGTCGCGCAGCTTGTCGAGGTTGTCCGCCTCGGCACTGTCGAGCAGGTTGTGCTCGCCGGAGACCACATAGTCCTCGCCGCTGTCCTCCTGCTTGAGCGCCTTGGCCGCCACATCCACGGTGGTCTGCATGAGGCTGCCCATCTGGTCCTTGTCCGCCTGCATGGTGCTCACCAGCCCGTCGCAGATGTCATCCAGGTTGCAGCCGGCGTAGGTCTGGTTGATGTAATTGGCCGCCTGGCGCAGCTCGCTTTCCTCGTAGGGACGGTCGGTATGGATGATGCGGTTCTGCACCTCCGAGCGGTTCACCACCAGCACCACCAGCACGCGATCACCCGACAGCGGCAGGAACTCCACCTGGCGCAGGGTGGTGACCTCGCGCCGGGGCACCGCCACCACGCCGGCCATGCGGGTCAGCTCGGCCAGCGCTTTTGAGGCCTGCGCCACCAGGTCGGCCGGGCTCTGATCGGGGCTGATCAGCTGTTCCAGCTCATGCTTGAGGCCGCGGGCGCTCTGGTGCCTGAGGGGCGCCGAGCCAAGCAGGGAATCCACGTACATGCGATAGCCCGCTTCCGTGGGCACGCGCCCGGCGGAGGTGTGCGGGCTGCGCAGGATGCCCAGGTCCTCCAGCTCCGACATGATGTTGCGGATGGTGGCCGGGCTGACCTTGAGATCGGTGCTTTCCGCCAGCGCCTTGGACGCCACCGGCTGGCCGTCACGGATATGACGGTCCACCAGCGCCATCAGCAGCCGCTGCTTGCGTTCATTCAGGTCGAAGTGAGCCATGGCGCTAATATGTACCAGATAACGGTGTGTCGTACAGGTGAGCGAGTATATGCCGGGCGCGGGCAAAGCTCACGTGCCGGCCGCCACCTCCCCTGCAACCAGTGTTTGGCAGCCGGCCCGGTTTGGCCTACCATGGCCACTACTGACCATAAGAACAGCAGGACGCTGGCATGCACGAGCCCGACAATCAGCCCGACAGGCAGCCGGATACCCCGGCCACCAACCCCTACCAGGCGCCGACGGCCACCACTGCGGCGCCGGATGACGAGCTGCTGGCCGGGCGCGGTACGCGCCTGGCGGCGGTGCTCATCGATGCCGTGATCCAGATGGCGGTGGTGATACCGATCATGTGGGTCACCGGTGCCTGGGCCCAGGCCATGTCGGGCCAGGCCGCACTGAACATGGAATTCGCCATCACCTGGTTCCTGGTGGGCGAAGCGGCCTTCCTGGCTGTGCAGGGCTGGCTGCTGTTCACCCGCCAGCAGACCATTGGCAAGATGCTGCTGAATATCCGCATCGTCGGCATGCAGGACACCCGCGTGCCGCCCGGGCGCCTGTACGGGGCCCGCTACCTGTTGTTCCACCTGATGGCACAGGTGCCATTGTTCAACCTGGTCCTGCTGGTGGATGCCCTGATGATCTTCCGCCGTGACCGCCGCTGCCTGCATGACCTGATCGCCGGCACGCAGGTGGTGGACGCCCCTGCCGGCAGCTGACCCGACCGAGGCCAACCATGCTGACCCACCTGAGCCTGAGACATTTCGCCACCGTCGAACAGCTGACGCTGGAGCCGAAGAACGGCCTGACGGTGATCTCCGGGGAAACCGGTGCCGGCAAGTCGATCATTATCGACGCCCTGGGCCTGGCCCTGGGCGATCGCGCCGACGCCGCCATGGTGCGTGCCGGCACCGAGCGTGCCGAAGTGGAAGTGACCTTCGACCTGGCGGACTGCCCCGCAGCCCGGGCCTGGCTGGCCGAGCGCGAGCTGGACGAGGATGACGACTGCATCATCCGCCGCACCATCCGCGCCGACGGCCGCTCCAAGGCCTACCTCAATGGCCGCCCGGTGACACTCTCGGACCTGCGCGAGCTGTCCGAGCAGCTGATCAGCATCCACAGCCAGCACGAACACCAGGCGCTGCTGAAAACCCAGGCCCAGCGCGCACTGTTGGACAGCTTTGCCGGCGCCACCGAGCTGGCGGGAAAAACCCGCAGTGCCTTCAATGCCTGGCGCAGTGCCCGGCGCACCCACGAAGAGGCGCTGTCGCGCGCCAACGAGCAGGACGAGCGCCAGAACCTGCTGCGCTTCCAGCTGGAAGAGCTGGACGCCTTTGACCTGGGCGAAGAGGAACTGGCGCAACTGGAACAGGAGCAGAAGCGGCTGGCCAATGCCGACAACCTGATCCGCCTGTGCCAGCAATCCGTGGGCCTGCTGTATGAGGGCGAAGACAGCACCATCACCGGCCTGCTCGGCCAGGTGAGCCACTGGGTCACGGATGCCAGCCACGAGGACGGCGCCCTGCGCGAAGTCATGGACACGCTGGAGTCGGCACGCATCCAGGTGGAAACCGCCGCCGGCGACCTGCGCCATTACCTCGACCGGCTGGAGCTGGACCCGGAGCGCCTGGCGCAGGTGGAAGACCGCCTCGGCCAGGCCTACACCCTGGCGCGCAAGCACCGGGTGCGTCCGGAAGAGCTGTACAGTCACCACCAGGCCCTGCGCGCCGAAGCCGGCACCCTGGACAACCTGGACGATCACCTCAAGGGACTGGAAGCGGCGGAGAAATCCGCCCGCGCGGATTTCGACAAGGCCGCCGGCGCCCTCAGCGAACGCCGCCGCAAGAAAGCCAAGGCACTGGCCAAAGGCGTGATGGACCATCTCAAGGCCCTGGGCATGAAAGGCGCCGAACTGGACATCACCCTGACCGACTGCGAGCCCAGCGCCGATGGTGCCGAGCAGGTGGAATTCCTGTTTACCGCCAACCCTGGCCAGCCCCTGCGACCACTGGCCAAGGTGGCCAGTGGCGGTGAACTGAGCCGGGTGAGCCTGGCCATCCAGGTGATCTGTGCGCAGACCCTGACGGTGCCGGCGCTGGTGTTTGATGAAGTGGACGTGGGCGTGGGCGGCGGCGTGGCCGAGATCGTCGGCCGCCTGCTGCGCGAACTGGGCAGCCATGCCCAGGTGCTGTGCATTACCCACCAGCCGCAGGTGGCCTCGCTGGGCCATCATCACTGGCACGTGCTCAAGCAGCAGGGCAAGAAAGACACCCGCACCGAGATCATCAACCTGGATGAAACCCGGCGCGTGGAGGAAGTGGCACGCATGCTCGGCGGCGTGGAGATCACCGACTCCACCCTCACCCACGCCCGCGAGATGCTGCAGCGCAGCCAGACCAACTAGGTCCCTCACGCCAGACCAACCAGGCCACCTCACCCTGTCCCTAGAGGGCACCCCCTTCAAGCCCCTCTCCCTCTGGGAGAGGGGTTGGGGTGAGGGCCACCCACCCAACAGGCACACCCCCTCCCTGTCCCTCCCCCGCAAGCGGGAGAGGGCACCCTCCAGCAAGCCCCTCTCCCCCCGGGAGAGGGGTTGGGGTGAGGGCCCACCCACAAAAAAGCCCGGCGTCAGCCGGGCTTTCCCATAACCGCTCCTGCGCGCAGGGCGTCAGCTTTTCTTCTTCGGCCGCACATACAGCACCAGGGTGTGGTCCACCAGCTCATAGCCGTGCTGCTCGGCAATCATCTTCTGGCGCTTCTCGATTTCCGGGTCAACGAATTCGATCACCTTGTTGGTGTCCAGGCAGAACATGTGGTCGTGGTGTTCGTCCTGGGCCAGCTCGTAGACGGCCGGGCCGTCCTCGAACTTGTGGCTTTCCACCAGCCCGGCCTGTTCGAACTTTTCCAGCGCCCGGTAGATGGTGGGCAGGGCCACGTCCTCGCCGGCTTCCAGCAGGGCCCGGTAGATGTCCTCCACACTCATGTGGCGGCCATCGGCATCCTCCAGCTGCTGGAGAATCTTGACCCGAGGCAGGGTCACTTTCAGCCCGGCCTTGCGAAGCTCCTGGTTATCCACGTCCGTACTCTCCCGGTTTTCTGCGCGCCCGGTTTCCTGCGCGCCTTTCCTTTATGGTGCCGCCGGTGCGGGGCCGGCAACGGGCCCGGAACCTTGTTTCCGGAGGCGAGGTCTGTATTATCGCCCGAAACTTACGCGGAACGCGAAACAGATGCAAAAGCTTCCAATTATCATACTGATAGCGCTTCTCGCCGGCTGCAGCAATTTGCGCTTCCCCTGGGTCTACCGGATCGACATCCCGCAGGGCAATTTCGTTACTGAGGAAATGCTCGGTGACCTGGAGTCGGGCATGACCCCGGAACAGGTGGAATATGTGCTCGGCGTGCCCACCCTGATCGACCCGTTTACGGCGGATACCTGGTTCTACCTGATGACCTACGAGCCGGGCAAAGGCGAGACCGTGACGCAGCAGATCGTGGTGCATTTTGCCGGCGGCGCCTACAGCCACTACGAAGGCCAGGTCACCGACGACCTGAAGTCGAAAACCACCGCCGGCAGTGACCGCGCCCTGAGTGAACGAGCCGAAGACCGCCGCCGTGATGTGGATGGTGTGGAAGCCGTGGAATTGCCGGCACCGAACCCGGAAGCCGACGGTGACAGCGCATCAGACAGTGCTGATGCCGATGCGGCGGAAGACGCGGGCGATGCGTCCGCCAGCGATGAAGAAAGCAGCGACGCGACCCCGTCCAGCGACGGCTGAACCGGTAAGGCGTTAGCGGACCACCCTCACCCTGTCCCTCTCCCGCACACGGGAGAGGGCACCCTCCAGCAAGCCCCTCTCCCTCGGGGAGAGGGGTTGGGGTGAGGGCCCAACCCTCAAGACCCTACTTTCAAGACCCTACTTCGCCGCCTTCCTCGCCTTGGCTTGCTGCGCCCGCGCCTTGCGGTTTTCCTTCGGGTCGGCGGTGAGCGGCCGGTAGATCTCCACCCGCTCACCCGGCTGCATCACCCGCTTCTTCGGGTTCGCTTCGAGCTTGCCGAAGATGCCCATGGCGGATTTCGACAGCTCCAGGTCGGGGAAATGCTGGGTAATGCCGGACTGCTCGGCGGCCTCATACATGGTGGTGCCCTGCGGCACCTCCACGCTCAGCAGCTTCTGCTTGTGCGGCAGCGCGTAGGCCACCTCGACGCAGATAAAGTCCTCAGCCATTGGCGGCCTCCGCAGCGTCCGTCGGCGCCTCGTCAATCACCGGCACATCTTCTTGCGCCGGCGCCGACTCAATCACGGGCACGCCGGAATCATCAGCACTTGCCTCGGGGGACAGGTCATCCGCCACCGGGGCCGGTGCGGATGCATCAACCACGGCGGTGTCATAGCTGGCCAGCTCACACTCGGCCCCTGCCTCCACGGCCTTTACCTCACCCGGCGTCCACAGCCCGGTGGAGTAGGCAAACACCAGCAGGATGGCCAGCGGCGAGAAGATCCGCACCACCGCCCGCCAGACCATGTAGAGCTTGAAGTTGCCCATGGCCAGCTCCTTGCGCACATGGGTTTCCTTCATGATCCAGCCGACAAAGATGGCAATGAACAGGCCGCCCAGGGGCAGCATGATGGAGCTGGTGAGGTAATCGAAGAAATCGAACCAGGTCTTGCCGGTGGCCTCGGCACAGGCCGCCGACAGCGCCCGCCAGGTGGGCGTGTCCACAAACAGGCCCCAGTCATTGGGCGTGTTCACCACCACCTGGAAACCGCCCCAGTCGTTCAGCGACAGCACCGACAGGATGCCCAGCGCCCAGGCGCCCAGGCCCACCACTACCGTGGCGGTGATGCGCTTGACGCCCTTCTCCACCGCCCAGGCCACGGCCGGCTCGATCAGCGAGATGGCGGAGCTCCAGGCAGCGAACACCACCAGCAGGAAGAACAGGGTGCCAAACAGCACGCCGCCATCCATGCCACCAAAGGCTATGGGCAGGGTGACAAACATCAGCCCCGGGCCGGCCCCCGGCTCCAGGCCGTTGGCAAACACGATGGGGAAAATGGCCAGGCCCGCCACCAGCGCCACCACGGTATCCAGCACGCCGATGATCACCGTGGTGCTGCCGATGGACGCCTTGCGCGGCATGTAGGCGCCGTAGGCCATGATCGCGCCCATGCCCAGGCTCAGGGTAAAGAAAGCATGGCCGAGGGCGATCAGGGCGGCATCCGCGGTGAGCTTGCTGGCATCGAAATCGAACAGGAAGGCCGCGCCCTCGGCAAAGCTGCCCGAGCTGAGGGCGTAACCCAGCAACAGCACCAGCAGGATAAACAGCATCGGCATGAGCACGCGGATGGCTTTCTCAAGGCCGGCGTTGACGCCACGTGCCACCACCGCCACCACCAGCACCGCAAAGGTGGAATGCCAGCCCAGCAGCATGAGCGGATCGGCCAGCAGGGTATCGAAGATACCGCCCACGGCCGCGGCATCGGCACCGACAAAGGCGCCGGAGCCCATCTTGAACACGTAGTAGAGCGCCCAGCCGGCCACCACCGAGTAGAACGACATGATCAGGAACCCGGCCAGCGCGCCGACAAAGCCGAGATAGCCCCAGCGCCGTGACACCTGGGCGTCCTTGGCCAGCTTGACCATGGAATTGATCGGGCTGTGGCGACCGCGGCGGCCGATCAGGATCTCCGCCATCATCACCGGGATGCCGATCAGGGCAATACACAGCAGGTAGAACAGGACAAAGGCGCCACCGCCGTTCTCACCGGCGATGTAGGGAAACTTCCAGATATTGCCCAGGCCCACGGCGGAACCCGTGGCGGCGAGAATGAAGATGAGGCGGCTGCCCCAGATACCATGAATGGAACTGTCCGATCCCAAGCGCATGTGACGCCCTCAAAAATCCGGTTTGGCGGCATTCTCTGCAATTACGGCCCGTGCCTCAAGCGCAAAGCAGGCCGCAACCGTATCAAGGTGCATCACAGCTGCGTATAATCGCGCCCCTATGAGCAAAACCAAGAAAAAGCCCGGCACCCCCTCCAGTACCATTGCGCTGAACCGCAAGGCGCGCCATGAGTACCACATCGAGGAGACCTTCGAGGCTGGCCTGGTGCTGGAAGGCTGGGAAGTGAAATCCCTGCGCGAAGGCAAGGTCAACCTGACGGAGAGCTATGTGCTGCTCAAGGGCGGCGAGGCGTTCCTGTTCAATTGCCGCGTCGAGCCCCTGAAGACGGTGAGCACCCACATCACCCCGAATCCGGTACGCAGCCGCAAACTGCTGCTGCACCAGCGTGAGCTGGGCAAGATTTTTGGTGGGGTACAGAAACAGGGCCTGACTTGCGTGCCGCTGGCCATGTACTGGTCACGCGGACGCGCCAAGCTGGAAATCGCCCTCGCCAAGGGCAAACAGAAGGTGGACAAGCGGGCCAGCGAGAAAGAAAAAGACTGGAACCGGCAAAAACAGCGCCTGTTACGTCAGCGCTGATCCGCTGGCTGGCTGCGGCGCCTTGCACGCGCCGCAGCTCGTTCACCGGTTCAGGCTACCTTGTGTGACGTAAGGTGCTCCCGGATCTCGCGCACATCCTTGCGCACTTCCCAGTAGAACAATACCCAGGCACGCAGCACTGCCGGCAGGAAGTACACGGCCACGATGGCGACCGGGAAGATGGCCTCGCCACTGACCGCATCCGCAGCCAGCACGCCGGCGCTGTAAAGCACCAGGGTCAGCATCAAGCCCAGGCCACGATAGACCAGCGGGTGACGCTTGATCGGAGCAGCAGCCTGCTCCAGGGTTTCGCTTGCGCGATCAAACAACGTTTTCATGTTCGCCTCCTTGGTGACGAATAACGGTCTGATCAGCTTCCTCGTATTGCTTTCGTTATGTCGGGGACGCTGTAAGTACCATTGTGTGGTTAAGTCCGGTGGACCCCTGACAGACGTCGGCTTGTGGCCGCTGCCTGCCCATCCAGCTCGCTTGATGCGGGCTGTATGAGCCCTATTCAAGCGCAAGGTTCATTACAGCCCAGCGAATCCCGCCTGATTGTCCGACAACTTAATCTCAAATATGTGTTTCAGATCACAACCGGCTGATTTTCAATCACTTTCCGCACACATGCGGGAAGGACGGACGTGCAGGCGACGCCCACCTCTCCCCGAAATCTGTCCGACAGACTCCAAAACCCCGCCAAACCGCCACCACCGACCAGAAATACCGCCCTTCCCACCGAAACCCCTTGAACTTGCCCCCACAAACCCCATCTAATACACACGACAGGGGCCGACCTGGTTTCGACGCCGGTTATGAACCTTGTGGTGCATGTCGAGGAAGGTCACATTTCTCGTAAATCAAAAAGTGGCAAACTAAAGTAATCGCAAACGACGATTCTTACGCACTAGCGGCCTAAAAACCCCGCTTACCATCAAACGACCCAGCCTGTGGGGGAGTGCGATGGGCAAAGCTACACAGGCTCGCAGCAAAGTTCGCCCCGAACGGCGCTGTTAAAACCTTTAGGGGATCGGCTTTACCGTCCTGCCTGTCGGGCTGGTAGAGCTTAACTACAATCGACAAGGCTAAACATGTAGACCTGCAAGTGGATTGCTGACGGACGCGGGTTCGATTCCCGCCGGCTCCACCAATTACCCTTCCGAGGCCGTCCCAGACGGCCTTTTTTGTTGCGTGAAATCAGCACTTAGTGCACATCCACCAATCTCTACTGTTTCGCAGCAAATAGCCGCTTGCACGAGGCTAGTCTCCAACACAGTGTTTTGATGCACCTCCAAGCACCACCTGCAGCTCTGGCATGCGAAGGTCCAAGCGCCCTTGTCGTTGAATCCGGTTGGAGTATTAAGGCCCCAGTCGGCGCGCGTAACCTGGCCGCAGTGAGGACAGGGCAACCCCAATCCAGCGGCGTCCAGCCAGTGGTCAAGCCAGACGTCCACTGGAGCTAGGGATAAGGTATTCTGCATAGACATCGCGATTCTCCATTCTTTGCTTAATTGAAAGCCCAGAATACCCGGATCTTCCTGAGGGCTGCCGACGGCAGCCCTTGAAAAATCAATTAGTTATCGAGTCAACTATCCCTCTCTATATTGATTTTTGGCCGGAGGGGCACTAGCGTCCTATAGTCGGATACCAAGAAGAACATGGAAGATACATGGCAAGGACAACGGCCGCTATTTGCGGCGCCCTACTTCTATCGGCCTGCGGCCAAGGCGGAAGCTCAGATACTCCTGCGGCCCCAGGTCGCCCGGCTCCTGTAGTGGATGCCGGCCTGGACCAGACTGTCTCAGAGCGAGACCAGGTCACTCTTTCTGGTGAGGCCACTAACAAGGCCGGCACGGTGGTTGGATATCGCTGGGTCCAAACAGGCGGCCCCTCAGTTCCCTTTTCTGACTTCACCTTAAAATCTATTTCCTTTACCGCCCCCTCCTATATAGCAACCACCCAGCTCACCTTTACCCTGTTCATAGCAGACAAGTTCAGCAAAGTAGGTTCTGACGAGGTGATCGTTACCGTTCTTGCATCAGTAGACGCCGACAACGACGGTCTAACGAATGACGCTGACCCGGACGATGACAATGATGGGTACCTTGACGGAGACGACGCCTTCCCGCTAGATCCGAGTGAATGGGACGATAGCGACAGCGACGGCGTCGGGGATAACTCAGACGCCTTCCCCGGAGACGCATCTGAGCAGCTCGACACAGACGGCGATGGAACGGGCAACAATCTGGATAATGACGACGATAATGATGGCGTCGCCGACCAGGACGATGCGTTCCCACTGGATGATTCCGAATCTATGGATTCAGACGGCGACGGAGTTGGCGACAATTCAGATGCCTTCCCGGACGACCCCACCGAGCAACGTGATACGGACGAAGACTCCATAGGAAATAACGAAGACCTGGATGATGACAATGATGGGGCCCCTGACTCAGAAGACGCCTTCCCGCTGGACCCCACCGAGACCGTAGATACTGACGGAGATGGGGTTGGAGATAACTCTGATGCGTTCCCGAATGACCCGGCAGAACAGTATGACACAGACAGAGACGGCATCGGGAACAACGCCGACCCCGATGACGACAATGATGGCACGCCAGATAGCTCTGATGACCTGCCTCTCGACCCAACTGAAACGGTAGACACTGACGGGGACGGCATCGGGAACAACGCCGACAACGACGATGACGCCGATTCTTACCTGGATACTGAGGATGACTTCCCTCTTGATGGCTCTGAATGGCTTGATACGGATGGGGACGGGACTGGCAACAACGCCGATCTGGATGACGATAACGACGGTTATCCGGACGATTCAGATCTTTATCCGCTGGATGACTCCGAATGGCGGGACCAGAACGACAACGGAATTCCAGATAATTCTGAGGCCAAATATGACTCGGAAACACTGCTGGGCTATGAGACAAACTACGATGAGGCCAAATGGGTTGAAGAAGAAAGTAGCGGAACTTGGGACGAGACAACCTTCGAATGAGGAATGAGCAATGGGACTAAGAATAATAGCAGCGCTCGCAGCCATCGCTGTCCCGTTGATGGGCATAGCAGCAGACCTTAATGTCTTTCAGCCGGGCGACCCAATCTCAGCCAGCGAAATCAACCAGAATTTCTCTGAGCTGGAATCTAGAATCCAAAGCAATCAATCGTCTAAAAAACTTGAGGTGTTCTCATCATCAGACGTGGCGCTAGGTAGTGCGGGCCGAGTGACCATGAATTCCATGTGCGCAGCGACAGATCCCGAAGCGACCTTCTGTTCAGAAGGGAGGTTAACGGCTGCCGCCAATTCCACAGGAATAACCTGGGGAAGTATTACGGATATTAGCTGGGTTGACTCCAACATTATGAGCAATTCAGCATCCTTTAATTGCGAAGGTTGGAACTCAAGCGCCATGACGGGCTACGCACTCAGTCAGACGGGGAGATCACTACAAGCGACGTGCACGATCGCCCGCCCAGTACTTTGCTGCAAATAGGAGAGGTATCGCCATGCGCATTGTTTTATTCTTTATTGTCCTCATTTCAGCTTCATCTTTTTCTCTTGGCGCGGAACTAACCACTTTTCTAGCAGGTGAGCCCATTGAAGCAAGCAGCATTAATGGCAACTTTTCCGAATTAGAGGCTCGCATTAACGCTCTCGAGGCTCTGATAGACGCATCCGGCGGTCTACCAGGCGAACCGGTTAATCTAGGAATCGGTGCTGGTGGAAACCTAGCGTTACAAGCCGGGTTCACTTACTACATCACAGATATTGTATTCGGCTTAGGCGTCGCCTCAGCTGGATCCTGTGGGTTCACCGGAGGCATCAAGGCCGGAGAGCTAAGTGGGGACACGCTAGGGTTGATTGTTCGAATACCGCCGTCCGGAGGCGGTGGCACATGCACTGCAACTGGCCGGCACATGAGCCTTCAAACTCCCATTGCTATTCCAGCGGAGGAGACTCTGACCTGGGCCGCACCCGCCCATGTCCGACTCATTGGGTACAGAAAGGCCAACTAAAAGGAATATCTGTAGCGTCAGGGCATCAGCTTGGATTGGGGGCAACACAGGGGGCAACAAACGCGCACCGCAAGAAAATAATCCTCAAAATTAGTGCGTTGAGACAGTCTTTTGGTTGTCGCCGGCTCCTCCATTCAATAAAGAAGGCCACCCCGACCGGGGTGGCCTTCTTTATTGCCCGTGACGCTGGTGTGGATGAGAGCCCAAGTCCCGGGCTCGACAAGTGATGCACTGCTTTGCGCAGAAAATCATAGCACCGAGGCGATGATGGCCCCGAAGGAGTGAGCAACAGTCCTTAGGCTATTGCCACCGAGCAGAAGGCGAGGAACCTTCAGCCAGGCTGAATGACCCGAAAACCGAGTAATCTTCGCTCCCCGTCTTGGCCGTACCATTCAACTGTATTACCGGAAGCACCTCCGTCTCTAACTCCCCCCATCAGATGCATCAGGAACAAAGCTGGAGAGAAGATGGCCCTTACAATTGGGGCACTTCCTATCGGCATCCTCCTGACCTGGCCATGCTTCTCCGCAGCCCTTGCATCTAAACATGCCCACTCTGCCGTGCTTTTTCTGGGCAAAAGGCACCTCAAACAGTGCGTCAAACCTGCCGTCATCTTTGATTGGCCGTTCAGCCCAGGATTGAACGCTTCTCTCTCGCAACCGACGTGTTTGAGAGCTGCTTTTAATGTTAGGGTGATAGAGCCAGGCTGTAAGCCCTGTATCGGCCGCCAAGCGAGACTTGAGCATTCCCTCCAAACCCGCTGAACGCTCCTTACCAGACCGATAGATAGTTTGAATCTGATCAACATCTATCGCTAAGACGCCAGTGCGCGCAGGGGCCTTAGGCGGTTCTGGCAGGGTCCTACCCTTATAGCTAAAGAAAATCTCAAGACAAAAACCGTTAATCTCCGTCTTGACGTCTTCGTATTCTCGAGAGGATTCAAACACTAGGTTATCAAGGCGTTTTAAATTGGAATTTCCACTTCCGGAATCACTGGCAGTTTGATTGATCAAAGGGAAAGTGATTACCTGAATGCCACCCCTTTTGAAAAGATCTTTCGCATAGAGCCTGAAGGCGGACTCGAACGAAATATCACACCCGACTTGTGGAATTTCATTGGTATTCGGATCATGGGAAAAATGCCAGATATTAACTATGCCTTTCCTGGCAACCATCCCTGCCCCGCAAACAATACACACACACGCGCAGGCACTGCCGCTGGGAACCTCTCCTACCTCTACAATTCTTCCAGTTGCAATCTGTCGGGCGAAGGGTATTTTCAAGGTTCTTCTATCCACACCAAGAAACGACATCAAGCCATATAGGACTCTCTATTGAGATGAAATCGTTTAGAGCCCGAAACAACTTGAAGGAAACTTCATTCATCCTCGAATTCTGCGCTACCGAAACGCAGTACGTTGCAGTTTTCGTTCACCGTACGCTGCAAGTTCTCATCAAAGCCTTCAGCGCTGTTGGCGGTAATTTCTACGGAAATGCTCACATCCACGCCAAGCTTGGCCGTAAATTGTTGCACCACTTCATCCATAATGTTGGCGAAATCCATCTTGGCCTTGACCGGATCAAGCTGGATCGCCCCATAGAACTGAGTTGTTTTACTTCCTACCGCAGGCCCCGGCTCAGCAGGTCCACCACCAGGTGAAGGAGGGATTGCTGCACCGCCACCGGGTTGCCCGCCCGGAGTAGCACCGCCCGGGACAGGGTCAGGCGTCTTCGCCCTCAAGTAAGCAAGAGCAGCATCTCGTTCAATAATAAGCGACTGCTCATCAATCATCCCAACGCCACCATCGCCAAACGCAAAGCCCAGGTATCGATCACCTTCCTTACCACCGGCAAAGCCGAAAAAATCTTCACTTTCCACGCCTGACGAGATGGCATCGATGAGCACTGTGTCATTGATAAAGCGCGGCATATACAGGTAGTGGCAACTGTCCTGCCAAACCTTCAAAGCATTCGCTTCAACGGCACCGTCCTTGAAATAGTATTGCTGCAACAGCGAACGAAGATGAATGGGTGACCACTTCTCGATCAGCCACTCTTCTTCCACCAACAGCTGCTCAATGGCCTTCACCAAGTTTTGAGCCGCGGGGGACACCATCAGCACCTCCCAGTGCAATTCAGGCCGCCCTCCCTTGATTTCCTCCCGTGGCGCCATCAACCATTTGTACGCTTCACGCACAAACTGGCTAAGGCCTTGCTCTGCTGCATCGCGGCTACGTTTTGCCTGATTCAAGTGGCCCAGATCGTGGTTCAAGGTGCCATTCTCAATATCAGAGACGATGGAACGCCAAGCCAAATAGATAGCAGCCTGTTCTTTCAAACGACCCACAACATCATAATCCGGCGCTAAAAAAATCAGCCGATTCTGCTTGAGACGTGGCTGATCACCACGAAATCGCACAATCTTCTCTGCAGCATCCGAAGCGTTATTGTTGGCTCCTTTGCTGTAGGCCTGAGCCGGCGGCAGCACCACCAGCTTTGGGCCATTCCCATATTCATCAGGCACATCGGATGACGCTGTGAAAATATGAATGGCGCTAAAACGCGTATCACGACCGAAAACCCGATTAACGCGATCCTTGAGCAAAGGAAAAAGCTCTTCGACCTCGTTGATATTCCGCTTACGGCTTTCCATCTCTCGACGCAGGTTAGGCCGCGTATCGAACCAGAACTTATCGGTTTCTGAATACAGGTAATGCAGCTTATCCCGCAGGTGTTTTAGCACATCTTCAAACACCCCGACGGTTTGCTCTGGCTGAACAGCCCCCAGCAAAACCCGCTCAGCCTGGATACCTCTAACGGTTTGATTACTGGCCGCCGGTGCGCTGCCAAGGAAGATAGTCCGCGCCGTGCGCCGTGCGGCCTGTACGCTGCCAAAAAAGGTATTGTGGGCATCCAGATCGGTGGGTTCGGCACGAGGGCCATCGACTTCACGCTCAATTACTGGTTCCCAGCCTTGCGGGAGATAGTGCAGGCTTTTGCTCCGTACCTCTGCATCTTCTAACGGCAGCGATCCTGGCATAATCAGCGCGTCTTTATTATCCGCATTCCAGAGGCGATGAATCACAATCGCCAGATACTGCAGCACTCCACGGGTTCGCTGGAACTTATCTAGCGTGGACCAATCCTCGTAGAGCCGATCAAAAACTTCCGGGTGAATGGGATAGGACTGGCAGAGCCGCTCATAGTAATCATTAGACTGCGTCTCAAGCGGGAACTTCTGCGCATGCTGACGATAGAAATCAGAGAATTGCCGACTTGTGCCCTCCACTTCTGCCCGCGTACCAGCGTGCTCAAATAGTCGGCGGCGAACGATCTCGAAGGCTTCCTCCGTCGCTACTGGCTTCCAGATAGACTCTACCCGTGCGAAGTACTTCTCCAGCGATTCCAGCGCACGCTGCCCCAAGGAACTGCCGATCTCCAGCTCCGACTCCGGCAAGGACGCCAGCAATATCGCATTGGGCACCCCTTTGATCGCCTCCGTCAGTGCCTGCACGAAACTCAGGTTGCTATCGAAGGTGCCGCCAAGGTATTTCTTGCCCGGCTCAAACTGACGCACATAGGCCAATAGCTCATCCATCAGGATGACACAGGGAGAGGCCTTCTTAAGCAGATTCTGAAGCACTTCCTTGCCCGGTGAGGTCCCATCCCGGTCGCTATCGGCAACCAGCGCATACCCTTCTTTGCCCAGCAGCTGCCACGCCAGCTCGCCCCACAGCGTGTTCACCTCTGTACCTTCATAGATTCGGCCTTGGCTCGGGGATACGCGAATACCATCGATAACCGCCACTTTGGCCTGTGGCAGCTCGGCGATGTTGGCCTGTTCAAGCAAAGGCGCCACCCCGGCCATCTTGCTGGCCGGCACCTTCTGCTCGGCCAAGTGATAAACGGCCAACAAGGTATGGGTTTTACCGCCACCAAAGGCCGTTTGCAGCTGAATAACCGGGTCGCCGCCCTTACCTGACAAGCGCTTGGCCACCGACATCAGCAGCAGCCGCATCCCTTCGGTGATAAAGGTCCGCGAGAAAAAGTTCTCCGGGTCCTGATACTCCGGCGACGCCACTCCATTGGCCACCTGGGTAATATCGGCAGCAAACTCGGATTGTTGAAAGGTGCCTTCCAACACATCTTTATGGGGACGGGCGATTTCACGCCAGGGCTTCAACGACATGGAATACTCCTATTCCTTAAAACGGCGAAAATGTCAGTTCACTAATATCTTCTCCGCTGGCGGATACCGCCACGGAGCGATGAATTTTTATCTGCTCATACTGAGTAGTCAGGGTCTGCCACTCCAGGTATTTCGGCCAGCTGTTGATGAACAACAGCTCCGACTCCCGATGCTTCAGGGCCATATCCAACCCCAGGCGAGACACCACGAAGCGCCCCTGCCGCACTCCACTCATCTTGTTCCCGGCCGGCAAAGGCGGCTCAATGGCCTGGACAGCCCCCAAATGGTAAACAATGTGCTTTTTATTGGCGGCTCGAGGCTCCCAGGTGGTTCCGGTACTCGCCAGCTCACTGCCCAGCAGTATATCAACCCCCTCCACTGACGCATGCCCAATGAGACTTCGGGATGACTGGTCATAAAGGGCGATGGTACGAACTTTCTCCAGCGGAAACCGGGGATCCCGCGCCCACTGGGTATAAAAGCAGCGTTTCTCGAAATGGTAGGCCAGCCTAGCCTCGCGATGACGCTTCGGCACCATACCTACCAGCACCAGCTCCCGGGACGCATCACGTTTACGCGCATAGTCTCGGGTATCGTAGTGAATACGCTGCTCAGTGATGGCTTCCCCAGGTTGCTCAAACAAGCGATCCAAATAGGCCTGAAACAACTGATTCTGGCGATGATTGCCAGGCTGTAGCGGCACCGCGCCAATATTCACCTTATCGATACTTTGATAAAACGGATGCCCCACGAAGTCGTTTTCATCATTCGGGTACGGGAACAGAATCACCCCGCCAATGCTTTTATTGGCCACCCGCACCGTCTCGTCTGCCCCTTGTTGCCAAAGAATCGCATCCCGATACCGATGCAGTTGGGCGATGGAATCCAGGGGCGGCCCGTAGGGCACTTTGGCATCTGGATAATCGCTCGCCCCGCGATCAAAACGGTACTTAGCGTCCAGCACGACCTTAAAGGTCTTCTTATCCCCCGCATTGCCAAAGCCATGGCGGGAAAACTCGATGAACAGGTCCGGAATCTGGGTAAATGTATGGGTATAAGGGTCCCGGCCAAAGGACCGGTTATAAAACAGTGAAATCTTGTCGTCGCTACTGCGTTGAGTGAAGTGGACGGCAGAGCGCTTACCCTTCTTCAAGATGACCTTGAAGCGGCCGTGCTCAACCTTCACCACGTCCGTGCCAGTAAGATCATACTTGGGGTTATCACGGAGCAATTTCACCGTCTTCAGGAAACACCAGTACTCATAAAGGGTGGCGATGTCCTTGTAGTCCATGGCGAACAGGTCGCTCTCGGCAATCGACAACCCCTTCCGCATCAGCAGATAGCGGTGGTAGAACTCCTTATAGCCTGCCGCCATGGTCAGAGTGGTGGAAAAGAAGTGCTGGTGCTCGAACTCGCCCACTTCAGCGAACACACTATCCTGTATACGCCGGCGCAGTTTGCGCTGATAGCCCGATAACAGCGCCACTTCCCTGGCTACCCGCTTGGCATCCAGGCCCTTTGTGGCCTGCAGCGTTGTCATTGCCGCTTTCAAATGGCGCAGAATATCTTTCACAGCCCACACCACAAAACGGTTTTCCGCTGTATCGTAACTCAGCCGCTTATGCTGCTCGCGCAAATGAGAAAGCCGAACCCCAGGCATCAACTCTACCCCGCCACCGCGGCAATATTTCTCCGGCCGCTTTAGAGCCGCCTTGATGGCAGAGGGAGAGGCCCGCTTGATGCGCTCCACGGGCTTTACCCGGTGCTCGCGCAGGAACTGTGACTTTGGCGATCGCAGCAAGGTATCCAGGCTTTGCAACAGGCCCTCGGCAAGCACGCGGAAAAGGTTCAGCCACTCCGAGAGATTCTGTCGATAGGTTACTTTGGTTCGTGTAGAGGCAAACGAGCGGGCGAACACATCAAACGCCAGGGAGTAGACGATCTCGGTGATCTCACTAACCATGGCCGGAAAATCGTCTTTGTAATCCAGCTTCTGAGGGAACACCTCTGCCGCCAGCTCGAACACCGTGTTTCCGCGCGCATCCACAATGGAAAAGCGGGTCTTGCCGACCACATTCTCCAGGGCGAAGGAACCGCTCAGTCGGTGCCGCCCCTGCACCGTGCGGAACGCCACCCGGGGCTCCGGATTACCATTGACCATGAACTGCAACGGCAGGGAAAAATCTGCTGAGCTGGCCGGCTCAAACAACCATTCCATACGCTGCCATTCGAAGAACAGGGGTGTCGTCGTTGGGTCTAAAGGCTCACCGGGGTCTGGTTGGTACGCCAGGCCCGCAGCCTGAAACCACACACTGTCCAGTAACGCCATCTGTGCCTGGATCGCACGGGGCAGGGTGAGGTCAGCGGTTCTGACCTCACAGTAACTCCCCTGGCTGTCCGCAAAGCACAGTACCGTCATCGTCGCCTCTACAGCCAGTAGGAGGTGAAGCCGTCATCGTTAAACCGCTGCAGCATAAACAACAGCTTACGAGTACTCCGGGGATAGGAAATCTCGGTGAGCGCTTCCACCGCCTGGCAGACCTCCTCAAACTCGCTGTCATCAGCCAACTTGGCGCCGGTGAGCAACTGGATTAACCCCAGCAGCGCGCGTAATACGGCAGACGAGCTACCCTGAACCCGCGGCAACACTTTCTGCATCAACTGAAAGTCCAACGCATCTTGCAGGCTAAAGCCATCCAGGGCATCGAGCTGCTCACGGCGGCACAGCGTCAGGTAGAAGGCTATCTCGTCACGCACCCGATAGCCGAAATGCAACCCGGCCGGCTCAAGCTGGGCATTGATTGCTTTCATCAGGGCAATTTCTTCAGTAAGCGCCTGCTTATCGTTGTCGGTCAGGTCTTTGGCGTTAAGAAACGGCGCCGACAGGGCGTCAGCATAGATATCCGCTAAGGCTACCGCTCCTTCGTCTGAATCCACGTGCCAATCCAGGTCGATCTCATTCATTTCGATGGCGTTGGCGCGGTCCAGCACCTTGCGGCTGAACGGATGGGTGGTCTCATCCATGTTCACCGTACCCACCACCATCAAGTTTTGCGGTAGATACACCGGCCGGCCGCCGTTGACATCGGCCCGATTCACCCAGGCATGGGTAACAATCCGCTCAGGCTGATCAGCCTTGCGCTCTCGGGTTTCAATCAAGCTCAGGAACTCGGCAAAGTAATGCTCTACCCGGGCCAGGTTCATTTCATCCAACACCACAAAGAACAGTTCATTGGGGTTAGAAATGGCCCGCTGCATCACCTCCAGCAGCGGCTGGGAGACAAACTTACCCTGAATATTCGGATAGCCAATTAAATCGGAGCTATCCGCCCAATCCGGCCGCACGGGGATCAGCACACTGTGCGACGCATCGCCATAGCCAATGGCTTTGGCAAATTGGCGAATGAGCTGGGTTTTCCCGGTACCGGAAATGCCCGCCAGAATGCAGAAAGGCTTGGTCTTTAGGGACAAATATAAGTTAGCCACATCCGCCAAGCTGTATTGAAAGCCTTGCGCCAGAATGTAGTCGTGAACTTTGGGCAACCAATCTGAACTACCCTCCACCGTGATTGCAGTGGGTTCCGGGGAAGCCGTGTCTTCTTCCTCCGCCGGCAGAATATCGGGCTCCTTGGGCAAATCAGGCAACCATTTTGCTACCTCGCCAGGCAGGGCCAATGTGCGCAGCGACAGCAAAATGGCCAGTGCTTCCCAGTTAAACTCAAACAAATAGCCAAATTTTCCACTGCCAGAGTAGTCATAAGGCCCACGCAATTCGGATAGTGCACGGGAAAGCTGCGGGTGCTTACTGCGCGCCTCGGACGGCTCTATCACTGGTTTTACCAGTAATAATCGCTTTAGATGGACGAGCCAGCCCTCATCTTTCCAGCTCACATCGTCTTCATAGGGTTTTTTCGCTTTCTCAGGGTCCGTAATTACTTGCGATAGCGCCTGCACGCCACCAGCATGCTCCACAACAATATCGCCTACCCGAAGGTCTTTCATCGCATCCCAGTGGCTGACATGACGGCCATCTTGGCCACTGAGCGGTGCCCACAATACGGGAGTCGCCTCCTCGGCATTAAAGGTATTACCCTGGAACACATACCAAACCTTAGGCTCTCTCTCCGCATCATCACTGATGCTCTTCGGTAGGACTTCCGATAACGCGTAGTAACAGGTATGCAGTTGCAGCGCGGCCTCACTTTCCTCAGGGAACAGCTCCAGCAGCAGATTCACCCGCTCCACATTATTGGCGGCAGCGCCTTCACTCACCTTAGGGCCCGCCAAATAGGTATGCTCGCCACTGCCTAGCGTCTTCCATTTCCAGGTTGTCGGAATACTTCGGGTAGCACGCAACCGAATAGACACAAAGACATCCCACTCGCCGGAAACTTCATAGGCCTCGCCTTTATGGGAAAACGCCGAGACATTTTTCTCGGCGTCAAAGTGGGCAGGGATAGACTTTTCCTCGAGGAACCCGAAATGCACCTTCCCCGCCGCCACGTTGAGGACAAACACCGGGTCACCGGCTTTAAGTTCGCTGAACTTATCGCGATTCCAATAGAAGCGCTTTTCGTCAGCAGAGAACAAGCGGTGATAGTTGGCCTGTACCGCATCGGGGCGCTTTACTTCGTAGAGCAGCACCGGCAACTTGGTATCGCCAGGGTGCTTCGGGTTCTTCACCACCGAGAAACCCAATTTAGCCAAGGCCTCATTAAACTCCTCATAGGGCACGCCCTCCCAGGTGGAGAGATCCGGAGCATTGCCCACCGTGGCAACCAGGGCTGCCCGCACCAGGCGTTTGGGGTCGTAGCGCTTCCCTTGATACAAACAGGAAAAGCGCCCTTCTGTCGCGGCGGCATCCACCTTTCCCTCTTCGATAACCGCGACAATGCCATCGCGATTTAATAGGCCAAGACTGTCTGCTAATGGCATGGGCTTACCTCGATTGCGATAGATGCCAGTTGTCTGCATACCGATAGGTTATTGAGTGGGGAAAAACACATGGCCGCCGTATCCTTCACGCTTAAAACTCCATGCCCTGCTGCTCACCGCTGTGACCCACCTCATGGGAGGCCGCCACAATGCTGTGCCAACAGGTAATCAGTTCGTTATAGGCGCGGGCGTCTTCCGCCCACTTTCTGCGTTCACACAGGGTATAAAGGTGATAGGCCAACTGCCGGATGGGCTCGCCCTTCTCTGGCATCTTCGCCAGCAATTCACCGGCCGCCGACTCGCCCTGGTTATTGAGCCGGCGAATCATTTGGTGGCAGGCTTCCCAAATGGGGGTGCGATTATCTTTGGTGGGGTCCCAATCGGCTTGATATTCGGTCCACTTAAGCAGGCGCACCTTGCCGCCGCCGGACTCAGCCACACCGGCCTCTTTGACACCGTCCACGCTGGTACCTTTCGCCCGCGCCAGCGTATCAGCATCACCAAATTGGCCAGCACCCCAGCCATATTGTTCAAACCAGCTGGAGCAGAATTGGGTATCCGCATCAAAGCTACCGGAATCGGGACTCAGGTGTTCGGTGATGGTGCGATTGATCAGCACCAACGCATCGTGAACGCTCATGCGAGAGCCGTCCTGGTTTAGGACGGCTTCATATTTGGAATAGATCGCCATACCCGGGCCAATTGATGCCTGGGCCAGATCCACCGGAGCGATCGGCGTTTGACCAGTTTCCCCGCCAATCATGGTTTCCAGGGCTTCAGGCATTTCTTCGCGGAGTTGTCGCTGGAAATCGCGGCGGGAGATAGACTCCGCGTTGGTTTCGCGTTTGCGGCAGATCAGTATTATTGATGAAGCGAGTGCGTTCATGGCGATTTTGACGCCTGTGGGACGCTCGGTTCGCATAGGCCATGTGCCATCTATTGCAAAGCCTGCTTGCGTCACGGCTTCCAAAAAAGCAACCCAGCCAGCGCTGATTGTATTTTTTTCCTTTGTCTCTGATTGTTTGAATGCGTAATAAATCGAAACGGGAAACGCTGGATGAGCATTGTCTGCTAGGTTTTTGATGGCGCGGGTCATCCCGCTCATAAAAAATTTTTCAGCGGCATCTTTACCTTTGTGTCGATATGGAGTTGCGACTAGCTCTTCTTCTTTTGGTACTGCCATAGTTCCAAAGAGAGAGCTGTTAATGTCTTTTAATGAGCGCCGTAGCCAGACATAGAAAAAATCTGATAAATCGGCGTATGCGATATTGTCGTAATAGGGCGGATCCGTAGATATAACCTTATCCAAACTAATACTCTGCGATGCAGCGTCACATTGCATCACTTGTCCTTGACCGAAAGATGGTGAGGCTAGTAATGATTTCCTCATTGACTGAACGGTCAATGCGAAGTCACCCGCAGCGCCGGCAAATGGATTTACTTCCGGAAAGTCCCAATTCATAGGAATCGCTTGACGGCTGAACATGTTTACGGTTTGTTCTCGACTAACTGACCAGAGCGAGTGAGCGTTCAGCGTATTTGCGCTCCTGCTTACAGCGAGAGCCAGATAGGTCGCCACAGCGTCTCCATAAGCTGTCGCGCCCTGCCCATTTTCAGCCAAACCTCGCTTGTCTTTTGAGTGCAAAGTAGCTCGGGCATCTGCGATAACTTTCAGTCGTGCTTCCTGAACGAGATCTGAAAGGGCTGTTAGGGCCACTAACTGACGAGATGTAAATAGATCTCCGTACACATCCAGCCCATAGTTGGATACGTTTACTCTGGATTTTCCGTGCAAGAGGGTGCTTGGGTGCCAGTCTGGAGTCGCGGACTTAGCGACGGAATCCATAGTTGAAGTGGGAGGCAAGTAAACACGTCCTCGCACCCCTTCTGCAACTACGGCCATTAAGCGATGATTCATTCGGCCAGCTGCACCTTCTGAGCGAATGTATTTATAATCCATTGGCGCGCCTGAAATTAGGCACTTGAAACCAGCGCGCTTGCCGGCAGTCGTACCTTCACGGGCGTGTTTGGGAATCGATCCGAGCCGGATTTCGAACCGATACTGACCTCTTTCGACTACTGGCTCAATGTAGGCTTCTTTACCTTTCTTGCTCGAAAGGACGAAACTGGAAGCTAACGGGACATCCACGTGACTAAACGCAGGATTAGGGCTCTTCACTGTTCTCGCCCAAAGCCAGGCGATCACTGTTAGCTCCTCCCCATCATAAGCCTTCAGGTCGGGCCGCTGCGCCACCATCTCTGGTGTAATTTTAACCTTCGGATAAAGATGTCCAATGCGCTTAAACGCCTCTTCACGCATCCAATGCCCATAACGGCGCACATCCTCAGCGAGACCTTTGGCGCCGGACCAATCATCCATCATGTCCGGCTGCTTCTCGCCCTCGGGCAATGGCCCCACCGGCGGCTGACCAGCAAACTTGGGGGGAATTTCGATCATGGCTTTGTTGATCATCACCGCCACAGGATTGAGATCGCTGGCGTAGCTCTCGAGCCCCAGACGCTGGGCCTCCAGCGGAATAGCCCCGCCACCGGCAAAGGGATCATGAAACGCTGGCAGCTTTTCCGGATTAAACAACTCATCGGCTTGCGGATGGTGGCGATTCAAATGGCAGGTTTCCCGCCAGCTTTCCCAAATCGCTTCTCTAGCACGATTCAACACCTCTTCGTTGTTGGTGTTCTCCCACTTCACCAGATCGCGAATAATCTGAAACAGCTTTTCCCGCTTGATCTCTGCGTCTTTCTTATTGACCCCATAGCCCAGCTCTCGCTGATACCCCGGGTCGTTCACCAACTGCGCAAACAACACCGCCCGCGCCGCCGCCAACGGCCGCCGCGCCCACCACAAATGCAACGTACTGGGATGCCCATGCCGAATAGACTTCTCCCGCGCGGCCGCAGCATTGATATCATCCAGCGGCAGGGCAACTTCGATTAACTTCTTGGGCGACTTGATCTCAGTCACTGAGCTCTTCTCCTGAGTGTTTCCACTAATGCCTTTAACTCCGGGCTATCTTCAAAGTCCCGGAGCAGCATAATAAGTGTGTCATTCTGATTAAGTGCCATTGCCCGAAAGGGCTTTGGAAAGGGTTGACTATCGACCTTGACCCAGCACGCGTGTTGAGCGAAGAAAACCCGATATCCGTTACATTGGTCGATCGTCATCTTATGCGGCGACACAAAAGCTGCCGCTGCCTCATGATCAAAACGAGAGACAACCACATCAACATGACTGACTAAATCCGGGTCGCCCTTCAGTATGGCCTCTCTGAATTTTGGCTCAAGAGGCCCAAGATCGACATTCTGGAAGAAGTCATGCTGGGTAATATGCATTCTCCAAATGAGCGAGATGAAGAACTGCTTGAGCTTCTTTTGATCAATCCCCGTAATCTGTACACCCACCTGCTCACCATCAACGATCAGCGGGGCAGGCTCAGCCACTCTAAAAATTTCATTTGCATAATCGTCTAATGGCGACAGCTTCGCTTCGCATTGTTCGCACAGGATACTGTCATCGTAAACGCCCATTGGGCTTCTTTTCGGGTGTTTATCCGTATCATGAGGCACCAACTTTGCAGGGCCCTCCTCTCCATTGATGACATCCCCGTACAAGCTTCGCGGAATAATATGGGACTTCACCAACTTCACCGGCTCTGCGCCACACAGGCAACACTTACCCATTAGTGACCTCCTCGACAGGGCGTGCTTTCTCCAGGAGATCATCCAGGTGGTAATTGATGCTTGCCACCCCAAAATCGGGCTCCGCGGTGAATGGGTCCCGAATGTAGAAAGGGCCTTCGTGGCTATCGCCATCGACTATCACTACCGCAAGCAAAAACTTCTCCGCCTGGTTGAGGGCATAAATGATTTCGTTGCGGCTTACGGTGATGGTGGTTCGCCCTTTTGCCCGCCCCTTTACTTCAATGTGCCGGTCTGGTTTCAGGGAGCCATTCGCACTGGCCACCGGCCTCGAGGTGATGTCCCAGCCGCACTTTTCGGCGGAGACGTCTTTTACCTCGTTGCCCTGTGCCTTCTCTGCCGCAATCACGGCATTCATGGCCACTTTTTCCACATGCGCACGGGCGGCGGCATCTGGCACATTGGCTGTTTCGCCTTTTCTCAGTGCCAGGAGTCCATTCGGTATCACCAAAGCACCGCCGATGACTACCGGGGTGCTGGATACCACATTCTTCATGGCTTCCAGCTCGCGCTTGCGCTGATCTAACCGTTCGGTGAGTTCATCCACGCGACGTCGAGCCATTTCCGGCTGCATGCGTGGCTGCTTGCCTGCGGCCACATCGTCGGTGAGCTTGATGTAGCGGTCGGACCAGTAGTTGATCTCCTTGACCAGACGCTCGTGGACGGCCGCCAGGACTTTATCCGCCTGGCGGGCGCGCCGTTGTTTCACTTCCTGGTAATGCTCTGGCACCAAGTGTTGGGAAGCGTGCTGTAGCGCCATGCTTTCCAGGTTGTCGGCGATCCAGGGGGCTTGGAGTATATCGCTGGTTAATGCCTGGTCTTCACTGGCCATAGGCTGAAGATCCAGGTGCGGGGCCCAGCCTGCATGGTGGGCCAGGCCTTGCGCATCGATTTCAACGAACTGCAGGCGGCGCGAAGCGATGATGGCTTTCTCGCCCCCTTTCCCCTGTTCGCTTTCACGAATGCTGTGATCCACCATAAATAGGATCTTTGGTTCGATGCCCTCATCATTGGGGTCGAGCAGTACCGCACCCTGTTTAAGCTTGGCGCGATGCGCTGACAGTACCAGATCGGTGGCTGCGGCCATGAGCGGATGGGTCGGGTGGATTAGATCCGCCATGGGCTTGCCGGGCACGCGTATCAGCTGCTTTTCAAAGCAGATGCGTTCGTACTTTTTCAACACCGGGGTACGGCTTTCACCGATGACGCGATCTCTCTCCCGCAACGCGGCAGGCACATGGCGCACTTCGTAACGACCGGCTTCCCGGGGGCGAAGCTCACCGTTCAGGGTTTTGAAGGCTTCGGTAAAAAACGCGCGGATGAAATAGGGCTGAAGCTTACGGGCTTCGGCCTTTTCCATTTCTTCCTTCACCGCGTAGAGATCTTCCAGCGACATGTGCTGCTCGACCAGCGCATTACGCTTGAGAATATCTTTCAGGTGGTCGGTATCCAGGGCGCCATCGATCACTTGATTGAGTTTGGCTTTGACTTCTGGGGATTCGCCGTAGCGAATGGCTTCCACCAGCAAATCTTTTAACGACTGATTTTCAAAGGCTTCACCCAGGATATCGAAGACCTTGCCGCCCAGGGCTTTTTTCTCGATTTCCAGTTTATCGAATAATTTCTTGAACACTTCCCCTTCGCGGGTTTCATTGGCGACCAGGTTCCATAGGTGGCATACCTCGGTCTGGCCAATACGGTGAATACGGCCGAAACGCTGCTCAAGCCGGTTAGGGTTCCAGGGCAGGTCGTAATTGACCATCAAGTTGGCGTTTTGCAGGTTTACACCTTCGCCGGCGGCATCGGTGGCGACCAGGACCAGCACATCGGGGTTGTTGCGAAACTCTTCCTGGGCTTTGCGACGATCATCACGGTTGGTGCCACCATGGATGGTGAGCACTGCGCCGGGGTTACCCAATAGCCCGGTGATCCGTTCTACCAAATAATTGAGGGTGTCTTTATGCTCGGTGAAGATGATGAGCTTGCGGCGATTGCCGCCAGCGGTGTACATCTCCGGGCGGTCTTGCAGTAGATGGGACAGTTCTTCCCATTTTTTATCATTGCCGGAACGCACCACCATCATAGCCTGATATTCCAGATCCTTAAGGATCAGAATTTCAGCTTCCAGTTCGGGAATGGTTTCTGCTGCGGTCGCTTGATCGACTACCTGCTCGGCGTAGAGCTCGTACTCCTCTGCGCTGAGCTCTTCGTCCATTTCGTCCAGGTTTTCGGGCAGCTCAAGTTTTTTGGTGACTTGATATTCGCCCAGGGTTTCTGCTACCCCGCCTTTCTTATTTCTTCCTACTCCATGCCCTCTCGCCACCAACTTCATTTCCTCAAGCCGGGATTCCAGGCGTTTGCGACGGCGCTTGAGGGACTGGTAAATAGCTTCCGGGCTGGAGGCGAGGCGCCGCTGTAGCTGGGTAAGCGCGAAGCCGACAGTGCCACGGCGTTTGCCATCCAGATTATCCGCCCGGTTCATCTCGTTGCGGACGTAATCGGTGACCTGGGCATAGAGCTCTGCTTCCGCATCGGAGAGCTCATAGTTGGCGCTGTACGCTCTTCGCTCCGGAAACAAAGGCGTGCCATCGAATTTCAACAGCTCTTCTTTGACCATACGGCGCATCATGTCGGAGACATCCACCTTGTGGGCGCCTTCACGGAATTTGCCGTAGAAGCGGTCGCCATCCAGCAGCGATAGCCAGATCTGGAAATCTTCTTCTTTGCCGTTGTGAGGGGTGGCGGTCATCAGCAGGTAATGGCGGGTGATGGAGCCTAACAGCTCCCCCAGCAAGAAGCGCTTGGTTTTATTCACCTTATTGCCAAAGTAATTGGCTGACAGCTTGTGGGCCTCATCGACGATGATCAGGTCCCACTCGGTGTTTTTCAGCTTTTCCTGGAAGTCTTCATTGCGTGACAGTTGATCCAGGCGGCAGATCAGCAGGTTCGCTTCGTCGAAGTAGTTGCCGGAGGCGCACTGCTCCTGCTTTTCACGACTGAAGATGTCGAACTGGACACCAAATTTCTCTAGCAGCTCATCTTGCCACTGCTCGGTGAGGCCGCCTGGCGAGACAATCAAAATGCGCTTGGCATCGGCCCGCAGCAGCAGCTCCCGGATCAGCAGCCCCGCCATGATGGTTTTACCTGCCCCGGGATCGTCTGCCAGCACAAAGCGAAGCGGCTGGCGGGGCAGCATGGCTTCATACACGGCGGCTATCTGATGGGGCAGCGGCTCCACGTTGGAGGTGTGGACCGCCATCATCGGGTCGAACAGGGCGGCCTGGGTAATGCGGTAGGCTTCCAGGCCCAATTTGAAGTCTGCGCCCGAAGCATCGAACGCCCAGGGGCGCCCTGCTTGGGCAAGCGCCAGACGCGATTCGTCTGAGCGGAACAGCATCTGCTCATTGAGGCGACCCTGGCTGTCCTTGTAATACACGGTGACGGCATCCGTCCCGACGGGCTCGGTGGCAACAATACGCACCACCTCATCCCCCTGAATCCCGCGGACCTGGGCATCTTTGCGTATGTCTTCCAGCTTTAACACTCAGTCCGTCCTTTGACCCCACGCAGAGCTCGGTGATAGTACCATTTGAAGGGCCTTACTGTGAGGGTCAGGCCACTCCTTTCGAATTGGCAAGCTCTACTTTTCAACCTTAAGCTTGCGCGCAGTGAAGCCCTTCAAGATGGCTCCAAAGATAAAAATTTACTTCTTGTCATCGTGATGGGCTGATGCGGTCCGCCCCGGTAGCCCCTCATAAACACAATACTCCGGTTCTCATCCGGCCCAACACTCACATGAAATGGCCGATGCGCCGAATAGAAGTACAAGCGGTCAAACGGGGTATTTTCCACCACCCACCTTGCCACCTCCCAGGAACTGGTTCCGGCGACATGGAAATCCACTGCAATACCCCGACGCTTGCAGATCAGGTTGCCATTACGATTAAGCTCTGAACCGGCATGTTGGTCACCGCTCGGGGTGATATTGGGATACTCGGTAGCTCTCAAGGCCCTGGCTAATGCGGGGCCGGAAAACCCATAAGTAAGAATCACGCGTTGCTCGAAATGCCGACGAACGGGATCAAGGATATCTCGAGCCATCCTTTCCATGGACGCCCAGGTCTCTGACTGGCGCGGGATGTTGTCGATACCACCATCCCTATCAAGCCGCTTCCAGGTATCACTGCAGGTGATAAAGTCACCATAAGATAAAAACTCCCCACAGTGAGACTCCAATGAGGGAGGACGCCTATTCATTTATTGTCCTTGTTCTTACGCGCTACCAAACGCGGCACCTGCCTGGCGACACTCATTACATCTGACATATAATTTGCCACAGTTTCGACCGAATAGTCATCCAACCCACCCGCCGGATGAATCTCCTCCAACCCCGACCAGAACTCAAAGCTCGTCCCATCATCAAAGCACAGGAAAAGCTGCCCCTGGGGCCGTATCCGCGGGTTCTTGGCCACCCGCAGCACTACCCCACTGATCCGCTTGCCCACCAGCTCTTCTGGCAATTCCTTCATGTCTGCGCCTCCTGCTCCACCGGCGTAAACGTCGGGTAGTAGCAATAGGCATAGGGGTTCTTCTGCCCCAGGATCAGCGCCGCCTCATTGGCCAGGCGCCGGCGCAGCCGCTGCAGCTTGCGCGAGCAGGTCACCAGGTCCCGCTGGTTGATGGGGTCCACGGCCTCGTTGAGGTGGTCAATCATCTGGTCCAGCCAGTCTTCCGGCAGGTCCAGTTTCCTGATGCAGTCGAAGGCATCCCGCATTCCGCGACCCGCCTCGCCCCGATAATCCTCGCTCAGGGCCTCAATCACGTACATCACCTCGTTTTGGAGCTCCAGCAGGGCTGCAAGGCGCTGCTTGCCTGCTGCATCAATACCGCCTTCGTTCCTGGTCTCCATGTCGCTCTCCTCTTGTGCTTTTGTGCGCGCTGTCGCCGCTAATCGCGCCGCTACATCCCCATGCTATGTATTTGATAGCGACATGGTTAGACTGGCTACATGAACATGTCGCCTTTCGGCGCGCACCTTTGTATGAGGGAGGCTTCCCACCAATGGCTCAACCCGCCCCAGACTGGCCCCTGCGCTGGGATCTGCTGCTGCGCTACCGCCTGATCGAAGTGATCAGCCTGTGGGAGGGCCGGCTCACGACCAACCACCTGATGCGCGCCTTCGGGATAGGCCGGCAGCAGGCCTCCAAAGACATCAACACCTACCTGGCTGAGTACGGCGGCGGCAACCTGGTCTACGACCGCTTCCTGAAGGGCTACAAGCCCACGGCAGATTTCCGGCCGGTGTTTACCCGCGGCGTGGCGGATGAATACCTGCACATGATGCATGCCCGCGAGGACCTGGCCTGCTCGTTCGAGGCCCTGGCCGTGCGCGAGCTGAACACCGAGGTGCTGCTGCCGCCGGCCCGCGACCTGCGCCCAGCCACCCTGAGGCCTATCCTCAAGGCCTGCCGGGAGCAAAAGCGGGTGGAGATTGAGTACGCCTCTCTGGCCAACCCCGAGCCGGAATACCGGGTGATCCAGCCCCACACAGTGGTGCATTCCGGCTACCGCTGGCATGTCCGGGCCTGGTGCGAGAAGAACAGTGATTTCCGGGATTTTGTGTTGAGCCGCATTTCGGATGAGCCGGAGATTGTACTGCCGGGGGATTACTCGGCGGCAGACGACGAGGCGTGGCAGGCGCGGGTGGCCATCAAACTGGAGCCCGACCCACGGCTGAACAAGGCCCAGCGGGCGTTGATTGCGCGCGACTACGGGATGGAAAACAGACAACTCGCGATTGAGACGCGGGGCGCGCTTGTAAGCTATGTGTTGCAGCAGCTGAGGGTGGACCTGCCGGTAGATTCACGAGCGCCGGAGGCGCAGCAGATTGTGGTGGCAAATGCAGGAGAGATACACGGGTGGTTGATTGGCGAATGCGAATGAAGATTCACCAGCCCTTGGGGTTGTCGGCCCGCACGTGTGCCAGCACAGCCGCCTTGCGCGACTTGTGCTTTACCGTGCTGCCTGCGGCTTCGAAGCCTTCCAGCCGCAGGCTGGCGGCGTAATTACGCCGGCGCACCTTGGCGAAATAGGCTTTCTTGGCTTGCAGGGAAGGGGCGGACATGGCGCACCTGTTTGCCGGTAATTAGCTGAAAAGTATACCAAAATGCGGCTTTCAGCCATTACTGAGTGGCTTGTTCGATCCAATCACAGGGTACAGCCTCCAACCGAAAACCGGACTACTCCGCCAGCCGCTCCAGCCGCCGGCGCAACGCCGCATTCTCCTCGCGCAGCCCGTGCACCTCTTCGAGCAACTCCAGCGCCAGCGCCACACCGCCCCAGTCGATCTCCAGGTCACGCCGCAGCCGCACGGCACGGGCCACCTGAACCACCAGCACTTCATCAAACTGCCACTCGTCTGCCTGCACATCCTGTGGCCGCACGATGCCGTGGCTGACAATCTCCACCAGCTCCTGCTCAGTGATCGCCACTCGCTGGCACAGCTCCGCCGTGCATACCGTTACATCCATTTGAGAGGCCATTGTTATCGACTCCATTCTGCGCGCGGGTCGAAGCCGGCCTTGTCGGCCAGCTGTTCCCACAGTTGATCCACGTCCTCGCCCGTTTTCGGCGGCATCACCACCTTGAGCACGGCAAACAGGTCGCCGGGGCCGGCCTTGCCCGGCAGCCCCTTGCCGGGGATACGCAGCTTCTGGCCATTCTGGCTGTGTGCCGGGATGCGCATCTGGATGGCACCGGTGAGGGTGGGCACTTCCACCTTCGCGCCCAGGGCCACCTCCCACGGAGCCACCGGCACCGTGACGATCAGGTTGTGGCCTTCCACATCGAACAACGGGTGCGGCACCAGGCGGATGCGCAGGTAGACGTCGCCGGCCGGGGCATCGCCGACACCGGCCGGCCCCTGGCCTTTCAGGCGGATGCGCTCGCCGCCGGTGACGCCGGCGGGGATTTTCACGTTGAGGTGTTTGCTGGTTTCCCCGGTGACCCGACCGTATTCATCGTATTCCGGCAGCCGGTAGGCCACTGATTTGGATTCCGTGCTGACAGTGTCTTCAAGAAAGATGGGCAGCTCGATTTCCACGTCCTGCCCGCGCCGCTGCGGTGGCGGCCCGCCGCGCCCGCCCTGGCGGGCCCCGGCAAACAGGGATTCAAAGAAATCGGAGAAGCCGGCGTCGGACGGGTCAAAGCCGGCACCGCCGGAGGGTTGCCAGCCCGGCGGCGGCTCGAACGGCCCGCGCCCACCCTGCTGGTTGCGCAGGGCGCGCAGCTGGTCGTAGTCAGCGCGCTTGTCGGCGTCCTTGAGCACCTGCCACGCCTCGGCCACTTCCTTGAACTTCTCCTCGGCATCGGCTTCCTGGCTGACATCGGGGTGATACTTGCGCGCCAGCCGCCGGTAGGCCGTCTTGATGGTGGCCTTGTCAGCGTCGGGCTCGACCCCGAGCAGTTTGTAGTAATCCTTGAATTCCATCTCGACCTCGTCATGTCCGGCGCGGCAGCGCCCCACGGGTGGCAGACTGCCATTCAAGCAAGTCGCCGCGGGCCCAGCATTGCGCCAGATCAGTATCCATCGTGACGCCTCAGGATGACATATCCGGGGAGGACGGCCGGTGTCTGGGGGAACGCGGTCTGGCCCTTGCGGGTGTGCCGGGTTGCGACCGGGTGTTCCGTTGGTGTCGGAGGGTCGGTGGTTCTGGTGGGTGTTTGCTGGGAGGTTGGAGGGGTTGATGGTTAGAGGGAGGTATGGAGAGAGGGTGGGCCCTCACCCCAACCCCTCTCCCGGAGGGAGAGGGGCTTTTATGTGACGGAAACGAAAAATGCCGGCGGGGAGGCCCGGCCGGCATTTTTCTGGCGCCCTGATGCCTCAGGGCAGCGGCCGCAGCTCGCTTTCATAGAAGCCAACCAGGCTCTCGGTGCCGCCGTCCACGTGGCGGAAATCCACCAGCACGCGCTCGCTGCCGTCGCTGGTGCGCACCGGCGCGAATACCCAGTGGCCAGTGGACTGGTCCGACGGGATGGTCTCGTAGTAATCCAGCGCACCGGTCTCCGTCACCACCCAGGGCTCGTCAATGACGCTGTTTTCTTCATCTGGCGAACCCACTGCCAGCACAATCGTGCCGGAGCCATCAGACACCAGCGTCACCTGGCTCACGGTGCCCTCGCCCACCATGTCGTATTCGAAGCCCTTGCCGGTGCCGCTCTCGAACACCCCATCATCCAGGCGCTCCACCACCACCTGTGACGACACGCCGGCAAAATCCTTCAGCTCGGCCAGGAAACGGCCGATGCGGCGCATGGCAAACGGTCCTTCGTCCGTGGGATCGAATTGCAGGTCGCCCCAGGCGGTGGCGTCAATATCAGCCACGAGGCCTTCAGCGCCAACGCTCTCGGCGTCATAAAGGCCACCGCTGCCATCGATCTCTTCCTCTACGGCGGTCGCTTCAAAGGTGCCGCCTGAGACATTGTAGAAGCCCCACTCGGAGGACACCGGTGTCACGCTGCCGCCCCCGTAGGATTCGCCATTGTTGCTGTGGGCAACCACATACTGGTCGTTGTCCAGGATGGTGAGCACATGGAAGTCGCTGCCATCTTTCAGGTACCAGGCCCCGACCATGGGGTTATTCGCATCCGAAACGCGCTGGAACGGTGTCTCGGCGCCTGCCTCGCTGCCCAGCAACAGTTCGTCGCCCACCAGCTTGATGGTATCGCCAGTGGGCAGGTCACTGAGGCCGCCGTCGCCATCGGACTCGCCCTGCACGCTGATGCCCAGATCGCCCGATGCCGGGTCCCAGGAGTACGTGCCCCACTCGGCCGTGGCCGCTCCCTGGTCACCATTGCCGTACTTGTGCGCCACGATATAGCGGCCACCATCCAGGAAGGTGAGCACGTTGATTTCTTCGCCATTCGGGCCCAGGCCACCACTACTCTCTGCTTCCGGCTCGACAAAGATCCAGCTGCCGCGCAGGTCGGCCTGCTGGGACGCGTCGAAGTGGGCTTCGGCGTCAGCGGCGCTCACCAACGTCTCGCCAATGGCTGTCTGGGCCTCGCCCTCGAAAGTGGCTGCGGCACCGGTCACATCCAGCTCAACACCGGTGAAGTCGGCATGGGTGGTCTCACTGATGGTGATGCCATTATCCGGGTTGCCGTCGTCATCCAGGGTCTGCAGCAGGCGCAGGATGTTGGTGACGGTGTCGGGCTGGCCGTCCACGGTCATGTCGGCCGGGGTGACGCGGCCGGTGGCCGGTACCGGCGGCAAGGGCGTGCCGCCAATGCTGAAGGTGACGGTTTCGCCTTCCTGGTATTTGTATTCGCCCAGGGCATTGGTATAGCCGCTGCGGGTCTCGGTCTCGTAGTAAATGCCGGCCACGGCACTGTCGGTGAAAACACCGGTTTCCGATTTTGATGACGGCGCCACCACGTCGGATGACGAGTCACCGCCACAGGCGGCCAGCATCACGGCCAGCGCCGGTACGCTCCATTTCACTGCGTTCATGATCCCTCCAGATCCCTGACAGACAAGAGGGGTCAACCTAGCCGGCCGCCACTTGCGGGCGCATCCCCCAAATTGGGTATGTCCTTTCAGCCAGGCCGTGACGCCGGCGGTTTGCCGGGCAAAAAAAAGCGGGCCCGAAGGCCCGCACTCAATCTTTACCAATGCAGTTTCAAGGCTGGCTCAGAGCGCCACACCCTCAGCCTCTGCGGCGGCCCGGGCCTCAGCTTCGGCCTTGGCAGCCGCTTCCTCTTCCTCGGCCTGCAGCGCCTTCAGGCGACGGATATCCTCGGCTTCCAGATGGATCTCCTGGCCCGGCTCAATCACGTCCGGATCACTGATGCCTTCGGTGAGCCACCAGATTTCCGGCCAGCGCAGCGGATCGCCCAGGTATTTCTCGGCGATATCCCAGAGGGTGTCACCGCTGACCACCGCGTAGCTGCGGAAGGTCCAGTTGTCACCCACCACGGCCGGGTCCAGCAGCACATTGACGCCGCCGGAGATACCACCGCCTTCGGCGATCCACATGGCCTGCACCGGCATCGGCTGGCCTGCTTCCATGTTGGCATCCCACACGGCGTTGTGCGTGCCGTGGGCATTCACCAGCAGGGCCTGCTGGGTGCTGACGCTCAGCGGTGCGAAGTCCAGCATCTGGTAGTTGATCGCATCGATGCTGGTGCCGGAGACGAACTTCGGCTGGATGGCACCACCCACGGCCCACTTGTTGAACACGATCAGGCCGGGCACGTAGAGCAGCTCCTGCAGCCGCTGGGCATTGCCCACCAGGTGGGCAGAGACACCGTAGACGTCAAGGCTGCCAGCGCCAATGCTCATCAGGTCACCCACGTCGACACGCAGGGCCTGCTGCGCCGGTGCCAGGTTGGCATCCAGGGCAATCTGCGAGGTGCCACCAACAGTCCCATTGAGTGCATACAGCACCATGGTCTTGTCAGCCACCACATGGGTGAGCTCCTGGTCCGGGGTCAGGTCGCCAGCGGCGTAGTCCACGGACCATCCGGAATCGATGGAGTCGTGGGCGAACAGCTTGACGTTGACCGCCTGCAGGGCCGGTACCGGCACGTTGGCGGGGGCATCCAGGAAGTTCGGATCCAGCGCCAGGTTGGCCAGCAGGTCATCCAGCACATCCTGGCGACCCAGGGTAATGCTGCCGGTCACCGTGTAGGTGGTCGGGCCTGCCGGGCCATCGAACGTGTAGGTCTCGCCGGAGCGGCCGCCATTGGTGTAAACAACGATGTCACCGATGCCGTTGCCGTTGGCATTGGCGGTCACGTCGTAGAGCACGATGTCGCCTTCCACCGCGTCGATGCCAGTGGCCTCGACCACGCTGCCGGTGATGTTGTCGGCACCGATCAGCACACTGCCGTCAGCAAGGATCGCCGTGTCCGGATCCATCAGCACGTTACGGGCAGACAGGATCACCAGGTCACCCTCGGCGCTGACGCCCTGGGACACACGGAACGTGGCAGCGTTGGTGAAGATCACATCGAAGCCCTGGCCCGGGCTGAGAACCACCCGGCCAGCGGCACTGGTGTCAGAGTCGATGATGATGTCACCGCCACGACCCTGCGCCTCGATGGAACGATCCTCCCGGGCAATCACGTTGCCGTCCACCAGCACGTTACCGAAGGCCGACAGCGTACCGGTGTCCGGCGTACCGATGTTCTCGGCCAGCACGTTGACACCCGGCAGCACATAGACGGTACCGGCATACTCGGTGGTGTTGAACTGGCCCGCCCGCACTTCCAGGGTCAGGTCCAGTGCCGAGGACAGCGCACCCACGTTGACGTTGCTCGGGAAGTTGATGCTGCCGTCATGGGTGGTGTTCACACCGTCATCCTGACGCAGGCTGATGGCGCTCGCCGTACCGGTGCTGAACAGGCCGTAGTTGTTCTCGTCGAACACATACGGGTAGAACGCATCCAGGTCGGTGATCCAGGTCGGCACACCGTCAGACGCCGGACGGGTGATGATGATGGACTCGAACAGGATCGGGTCATCCACCACGGCAATGTCACGCTTGCTCAGCTGGATGTTGAGATCAGCGTTCTCGCCGCCGGTGCCCGGCGTGCCACCCGGCGCCACCTGGTACAGGCCAGTGCCGGTGATATCGATGCGATCCACGGTGGCTTCCACGCCCAGGTCACCGCCGGTGACGATCACCAGATCGTCTGCGGTCAGCACCAGGCCGTCACCCACATTCAGGAAGCGCGAGCCGTCGCCATTCAGGAAGGCACCGCGCGGCGCCGACAGGCGCATCCACTGGGCCACCAGGTTGACGTCGTTGGCATCACCCACCTGCGCCTCGTTCAGGGTCAGGTCACCATCCACAGCCAGCAGCTGCACGTTGCCGTTGAATTCCACCGCGTTGCTTTCGGTGGCGAATTCAAGGCCCAGTGCGCGCATGGCTTCACTGGTGCGCACCCACACGGAGGAGCCGTTGCTGACATCCGCCAGCGGCAGGTTGAACACCACATCCACTTCACCGTCCGTGGACGTGTTGTCGATGCCTACGGTGCCGGCCTGGGCCAGGAACACCTGGATATCGTTCTCCACTTCGGTGATCAGGCGCTGCTCGTTGGACGGATCCGTGAACTGGCCCGCTGCCGTCAGGCCGATGGTGTCATCGGCGCTGGCGATCAGGGTATCCGCGATCACATTCACTTCGCCAGCGAGATCCACACCGAGATTGTCGTTGAGGATCTGGCCGCTGGCGGTAAGCGTAACGGTGTTGCCGTCGGCAGATACGCGCTGCAACAGGATGTTGCCGTTATCGGCCAGCATGGTGATGTCACCGGCCAGGGCTATCACCTGGTTGAGAGCCGGATCAGCCAGCGTGGCACCGGTCTGGTCGATACCGCCATCGCGTGCCCGCAGCAGGATGTTGCCGCCGAGGGAACGTACTTCGTTGGCAATCAGGATATCGTCTGCTTCCACATCGATTTCCAGAGCCGCCTGTATGCCGGCGAGCTGACTTGCCGGCAGGATGGTGGCACTGCTGTCGATGCCAATGCGGTTGACGCTGATGGGCGCGACGAAGCCGATTTCCAGATCGTCGGTCTCGAACAGGTAGACATTACCCTGTAGCGCCTCGGCCGCAATCACATCCACGGTGGTCTCGATCGGCCCGTTATTGGTGCCGGTCAATTCACCGATGCTGTTATTGAGGCCACTGCCCGCGATCAGCATGGCGTTGGTGGCAATTACATCCACATCGGTCTCGCCGTTGTCGATGATGCTGGCGCCGGCCCGCACTTCCACGTCGGCACCGCTGAGGCTGGCCAGGCGAATGTCGCCGGTGGCCTCGTAGCGGATGTTGCCGGTGGCAAGACTGATGGCGCCATCGGTCATGGTGATGTCACCACCCTGGGCGAAGACATCCAGCGTGCCACCCACGGTCACGTCACCGGTGGCGGACTGCCCGATGGCACCGCCGGCCAGCAGGCTGGCATTGCCGGCCGTGGCCGTCACGGTGTTGTCCACCTGCAGGTTGCCCGCGGCATCCAGCAGCAGGTCAGCTGCCGTTGCGGTCACGGTGTCAGTTACCGTCAGGTCATTGGCAAGTACCTCGATCTTGAGATTACTTGCCGCCTGCACATTGGAAAGCGCACCCACTGCCGTCACTGCTGCAACGCCGTCGATCTCAACACGGTTGATGTTGAAATCAGCCACCGTTACCAGCTCGAGACCATCGGTCTCACTCAGGTAGAGGTTGCCGTTGGTTGCCAATGCGGCCAGCGTATCCACGTCCACATCCAGCGGGCCGTTATTGGTACCGTCTGCCTCGCCGATGCTGCCATTGGCGACAAGCTGCAGGTTGATGGCGGTGATATCCGTGGCCGAATCACCGTTGTCGATGATGCTGCCGCCGGTGCTCTCAACGCGTACGTCGGCACCGTCCAGGCCGCCCAGTCGGATGTCACCGCCTGCCAGGTAACGGATGTTGCCCGTTGCCGTCGCCGTAGCACTGTCCGCTCCACTGTCATCCATGGTGATGGTGGTGCCGGCATCCACATCCAGGCTGCCGCCGGCACTGACGTCACCGATGTCGGCCTGGGTAATGGCGCCACCGGCGATCAGGCTCACGTTGCCTGCGTTCGCAGTCACCGTGTTATCGATCAGCAGATCGGTGGCAGCATCCAGCAGCAGATCGCCATTGATGGCCTGCACGATGGTCTGGGTGTTAATGGAACCCGTCAGGGACTCGACCATGAAGTTCTGGGCCGTCTGGTTGACGCTCAGGGCAATGCCCGGATCCAGTACGGATGCCGCATCCAGGTCAACGCTGTTGACCTGGACATTCAGGGCCACTGCAGAGTCACCCAGGTTCAGGGCATCTGTCTCACTGATGTAGACGTTGTTGCCCTGGGCCACCAGGAAGTCGAGGCTGGTCTCCAGCGGGCCGTTGCCGGCACTGGTGGGCTGGCCGATTTCCGCGGCGCGAATGATGGCGTCCGCAGCGACGATGTCGACGCCGGCATCACCGTTATCCACGACATTGCCGGTGATGTCGATCATCACGTTAGCCACGTCGATGCTGCCCACAAACAGGTCGCCAACAGTCAGGAACTTGCCATTGCCAACGGCCGTGCTGACGGCACCGTCGGCCATGGAGATATCACCAATGGCCTGTACCCACAGGTCGCGACCGGCGCTGACGTCACCGCCCGCGCTCTGGCTGATGGTGCCCGCCACTGCCTGCAAGGTCAGGTCGTTGCCGGCATCCACCGTGCTGTCGATCTGCAGGTTGCCGGTCTCGGCGCGCAGCAGCAGGTTGCCTGCCGTGGCCTCAACAGCGTTCGATACCGTCAGGTTGGTATTGGCACGTACTACCACATCAGCACTGGCCAGCACGCCTTCAAGCAAGGCACTGGTTTGCGCAGAAAGCGTGCTGTCGATAATCACCCGCTGAACCGTGAAACCGGTAACCGAGCCAAGCTCTACGGCATCTGTCTCATCAATGAACACACCACCGTTGCTGGCCTCAGCGGCCAGGACACCGACGCTGGTCTCAACCAGGCCGTTGTTGGTGCTCACTGGCTCGCCAATGGCGTTGCCCGCGATCAGCTGGGCATTATTGGTGGCAATCACGTCAACCGCACTGTCGCCGTTGTCGATGATGCTGCCGCCGGCGTTCACCAGCACATTGTCACCGCTGAGGCTGGACAGCAGGATGTCACCGCTGGCCAGGTAATGAACGTTGCCGGTGACGGTGCTCGCCGTACCGTCTGCCATGGTGATGGCCCCGCCCTGGGCGTCCACGTCCAGGGTGCCGCCGACAACCACGTCGGCACCGGCATTCTGGTCAATGGCACCGCTGGCCAGCAGGCTGGCGTTACCGCCTGCCGTCACCGTGTTGTTCAGGGCCAGGTCACCGCCTTGAACGTCCAGAAGCAGCTGGTCCGTGGCGCTCACCGAACCGTTGACGGTCAGGCCGCCGGCGGTACGAACAAACAAGTCACTGCCAGCATTCGCGGCATCCACCAGGAAGGCGGTGCTGCTCTGTGTTGCGGTCGTCGCATCCGTCGCCACTCGCTCGACGCCGATGACCCCGACAATGTCGATAATCAGTGCATCAGTTACTTCATCAACAAAGATATCGCCACCGGCGTCTGCCGCCAGAGTCACGGCCTCGATATCAATCAAACCATTACCGATGCCGTCCGCTTGACCGATATTGGTGCCAGCTTCCAACTGGAGGTTATCTGCCACGATATCGGTATTGGCATCTCCGTTGTCGATGATGCTCCCACCCGCGTTGACGAGCACATCGCTACCGTTCAACTGGCCCAGCGCGATATCGAAAGCACCGGAAGCTGTCTGGTAGGCAATGTTGCCTGCGTTAACGTTGGTAGAAGTCCCGGTACTGGTGGTCACCGCGCCATCCGCCATGGAGATGGCATTGGCGGAATACACATCAACAGAACCGTCTGCGGTGATATCGCCATCAGGACCCTGGTTAAACGTATGGTCCGCAGACCCACCGTCATCACCCAGCAGAATCGAGACATGCCCATTGGCGCCGGTGGTGTTGGCATCCAGCAGGCCGCCCAGTGAAATTCCGCCATCGAAGGTCTGCAGCAGGATATTGCCGTCATCAGTGGTAATTGAGTGACCACTGTTAACGGACAGGGATCCGGCGCCTGTCACGTCAATGATGACGTTGGTACCGGCGGTGGTGCCAGCCAGCGAACCACTTGAGAGCGTGGAGCCGATGGCGCCATCAAGGCCTATACGATTGATGTCAAAGGCGGTGATGGTATCAACGACAACGCCGTCGCTCTCACTGATATATACACCACCATCAGTGGCTGACGCCGAGAACAGCAACATGGTTGTTTCCAGCGGATTGGCATTCTCGCCAATATCCCTGCCAGCTTCCAGAATCACGCCACTGCCCGGGCCACCACCGAAGATATCCCTGTCGGTGTCACCGCCGTCCAGAATATCCTGGCCAGCATTGACGTAGACCTGATTGGCGTTCAGCTGGCCGACGGTAATGTCGAAGGCGCCTGCCGCCGTCTGGTAAGACAGGTGGCCTGCGTTGGCACCTGCAGATGTCCCCGCCGCTTGCGCCACGGCATCATCAGCCATGGTGATTCCGTTGTCGGAATAAACGTCAATGGAGCCTTCAGCAAGGATGTTGCCGTTGGCACCCTGGAAAACGCCATTGTCCCCGGAGCCATCGTCATCGCCAGCAACCACTGAAACATGGCCATTAGCAGCCGACGTGAACGACAGAATCTGGTCATTGATCGTCAAGGTGCCATCAAAGGTCCGCAACAGGACATTGCCTTCCAGATTAAGAATCTGGTGGCCAATCGTCAGGTCGCCCGCCCCTGAAACATCGAAAACGACGTTGGTGCCAGCGCTCGTGCCGGCCAGACCAGTGGTTGCAGGCGTGGGAGTATTCCCTCCATCCAGACCAATCTGGTTCACATTGAAGGCAGCGACATCATCAACAATCAGGCCGTCGCTTTCATTGATGTATATGCCGCCACTGGTGGCAGATGCAGCCAGTGTGCTGACACTGGTATCCAGTGCATCGGACGTTTCACCGATATCACCGCCTGCCTGAAGGTTGACATTCGTCGCCAGAATATCAGTGGCAGCGTCGCTGCCATCCAGAATGTCACCGCCGGCGTTGACGCTCACATTGGCACCGCTGATCGAAGCAACGGTCACGTCATTAGCCGCCGCGTACGCGACATTGCCAGAAGCACTGCCAACAGCACCATCCGTCATGGTGATATCGCCGGTACCTGCGGAAACACGCAGGGTGCCGCCAGAGGCGGTGACATCACCATCCGCTGCCTGGGTTACGTTGTCGGAAGCGGCCAGCTCGACGCTACCACCTGTAGAGGTAACCGCATTGTTGATGGCCAGATCACCATTGGCCGCTGACAACAGGATGTTGTTCGATGCCACCAGGCCGTCTTCAACGGTCAGCGCCGTGGCCGCCTGGATAACCGCATGGATGTTGGCCGTTGAGCCACCGGAGTAACCGGTCGCGCCCACGGTCGTCGGCGCAGCAGCAAAGTTCAGCACCTGATAAGCCGGCACAGATACGTCGGCAAGGACCAGGGTGCCGCTGTCGGAAACTGCTGCGGAGCCTGACAGGGCGGTAAAGTGCAGAGTGCCAATGGTGGTCTCGATGGCATCATCAGCCGCCGCCACCATGTCAACCTGACCAATGCTGTTGCTGTCCAGCACGACATCGGTGGCCGTGATGTCGACATCGGTGTCGCCGTTGTCAACGATATCGTCGACACCCGTCACCAGCACAGTGGTCGCAGACAGGCCGCCAAGGAGCAGGTCACCGTTACCGGAAACCACTTCGTACACCAGGGTGTCGGCGGCGGACGACGTGGCGCCGTCCACCATGTTCAGGGTGCCGCCATTGGTGCTGGCCACGTACAGGTCCGCACCAGCACTGATGTCACCGTCAGCCGTCGCTTGCGCGACACCAGCGAACGCCTTGACCGAAACATCGGCGCTGCCGGTAACAGCCTGCCTGATGGTGATGCCACCCGCCTGGGACTCAAGCAGCAGGTCACCGGCAGTGGCTTGCGTGGGCTGGTCTACCGTCAGGTTGCCAACGCTGGTGCTGATCTCCACAGCGTTTGCCACAACACCGCTGTTTGGCGTCGCCGTCGCATCGTTGACGGTGGCAACGGTCAGGCCCAGTGCATCGTCATTCTCGAAGCGAACCGTTCCTGCAACCGTGCCTACGGTGGCCACATTGCTGATCAGGTTGTTGGCAGCATCAGTGACGAGGATGAAATCACCACCGCCTTCCAGCAACAAATCATCTGCACTGAGGCCGCCATGGTTGGCCGCATCCTGCAGTACGCCGCTGCCGGCAATCAGGTGGATGAGGCGGCTGCCCGCGGTCACTGCGCCGGTGTTCAGGGCAATGTCCTGGGTCGCCTCCAGCAACACCTCGGCAAACGAGGTGATCGCCGCGTTCTGCACGATCTGGTCGCTGGTGATGTTGATATCACCGGTGGTGGAAGTAAGCACACCATCCAGCGTGGTCACGCCGGTGCCGGCCACCTGGGTAATGGTACCGGCAGTGACGGCATCGAGATTGGTGTCAGCCGCACTGTTGATGGTCAGGGAGGTCAGCGGCGCGCCGCCACCCACGGTGCCCTGCACATCGACGTTGCCGGTACCGGCTGTAATGGCCAGGGTCTGCGCACCGTCTACGTCACCGATCACGGTGATGTCGCCGGCGTTGGCACCGCTATTCAGCGCGGTAGCCGACTGCAGTGCCACCGCACCCGTCAGGCTGATGGCGCTGTCGGTGGTGGCGTGGGTGCCATTGGTCTGGATGGTGCCCGCCGTCACATCCTGGGTGCCGTCAGTGGTCACATCGCCGCCAAAGCGCGCGGTGGTGGCACTGTTCACCGTCAGGCTGGCCAGCGCATCGGTGGCGCCCACCGCAGACTGCAGATCGATATTGCCCGTGCCCGCGGTCAGGTCCAGCGCCCAGCTGTTGCCGGCGTCGCTGTCGACGCTGCCGGTGACCGTAATGTCACCGCCGTTCGCACCCGTGTTCAGGGCCGTCGCCGCCTCAAGGATCACATCGCCGGTCAGGCTGATTGCGCTGTCGGTGGTGGCATGGGTGCCATTGGTCTGGATGGTGCCCGCCGTCACTGCCTGGACGCCGTCAGTGGTCACGTCGCCGCCGAAGCGTGCGGTGGTGGCACTGTTCACAGTCAGGCTTGCCAGCGCATCGGTGGCGCCCACCGCAGACTGCAGATCAATGTTGCCCGTGCCCGCAGTCAGGTCCAGCGCCCAGCTGTTGCCGGCGTCGCTGTCGACACTGCCGGTGACCGTAATGTCACCGCCGTTCGCACCGGTGTTCAGGGCCGTCGCCGCCTCAAGGATCACATCGCCGGTCAGGCTGATAGCGCTATCGGTGGTGGCGTGGGTGCCATTGGTATTGATCGTGCCCGCTGTCACTGCCTGGAAGCCATCGGTGGTCACATCCGCACCGAATGTGGCGACAGTCGCACTGTTCACCGTCAGGCTGGCCAGCGCATCGGTCGCGCCCACGGCAGACTGCAGATCAATGTTGCCCGTGCCCGCGGTCAGGTCCAGGGCCCAGCTGTTGCCGGCATCGCTGTCGACGCTACCGGTGACGGTAATGTCACCGCCGTTCGCACCCGTGTTCAGGGCCGTCGCCGCCTCAAGGATCACATTGCCTGTCAGGCTGATGGCGCTGTCGGTGGTGGCGTGGGTGCCATTGGTCTGGATGGTGCCCGCCGTCACAGCCTGGACGCCGTCAGTGGTCACGTCGCCGCCGAAGCGCGCGGTGGTGGCACTGTTCACCGTCAGGCTGGCCAACGCATCGGTGGCGCCCACGGCAGACTGCAGATCAATGTTGCCCGTGCCCGCAGTCAGGTCGAGCGCCCAGCTGTTGCCGGCGTCGCTGTCGACGCTGCCGGTGACCGTAATGTCACCGCCGTTCGCACCGGTGTTCAGGGCCGTCGCCGCCTCAAGGATTACATCGCCGGTCAGGCTGATGGCGCTGTCGGTGGTGGCATGGGTGCCATTGGTCTGGATGGTATCCGCCGTAATGGCCTGCGCACCAACGGTGGTGACGTCACCACCGAAGGTCGCGGTCGTGGCGCTGTTGACAGTCAGCGACTGCAGCGGCACTACATCGCCCACGGCGGTAGAGATATCAATGTCGCCGGTGCCGGCGGTCAATGTCAGGTTCTGGCCGCCGTTCAACGAACCGCTGATATTGATGTTGCCCGCACCCGCGCCGGTATCCAGCACCGTGTCAGCGCCAAGGCTCAAGCCACCGGCGAGGAAATTGATGGTGCTGCCGCTGGTGGTATGGGTGCCGTTGGTGGTCGCAGCCGCATCAGCATTCACGTTCTGGCTGCCAGTGGTGGTGACATCCCCGGCGAAGGACGCCGCGTTGGTCAGCACCTGCAGGGCGGCGAGCGGTGCCGTGCCACCCACGACATCATTGAACGACACGACACCGGCCAGGTTGGAGGTGCGTACATCCAGCTCAAAGCCCCCGTCCACGGTATTGGCAAAGGTAATGAGCGGCGTGCCCGGTGAGGCCGTGGCATCCACCAGCGAGTTAGCGGTCAGGACCACCGGGCTGTTGAAGTCAACATTGCCGTTGGTGGTAATGGTGGCGCCAAGATCAATGCCTGCAGCGCCAGTGAGGTCCACTGCGCCTTCGGTGGTAATGTCGCCATCGACATCCACCTTGCCGGGGTTGGCTGCCAGGGTAACGGCACCTGTGGCGTCGATGCTGCTCACAACCAGATCACCCACCGACTGGGACACCGTCACGTCATCGGTAGGACCACCGGTGATGGTATAAGTGGTGGAGCCCGCCCCATCGCCGATGAGGCTGATATCACCACTGGTGGTGTTGGTGGCAGTCACCGTCGTCGCATCGACGTTCAGGCCACCACCGCTGCCGATGCCATTTTCGGCAGTCAGCGTCAGGTTATCGATATTGTCGAGGCCGTTGCCCAGCAGTTCGTCACTGATGGTTGTGCCGATCAGGGACAGGTTTATGCCGCCAAAGTCCGCCGCGTCGGCACGAATCGCGCTGCCAGTATTGTCCAGCTCCAGATCACCGGTCACCGTGGTGAGCACGGACAGATCCGTGGCATCCAGGTTAATCACGCAGCCACCAGCGCCGGCGGCACTCCCCAGACACAGATCGCCCGCCTGGGTGAAGAGCAGATCGAAGATACCACCGGCCACCAGGTTGGCGGGGGCGAGATCGAATTCGAAGTCCGCGCCGGTCAGTGTCAGGTCACCAGCGCTGTTCACCGTTGAGCCCACCGCCAGGGTGAGCAGGCCAGCGCCCGCCGCGTCAGCGTCGGCGTTCAGGGAAATGTCGCCAGCAGCGGAGGTCTGCACCGTACCGGTAATGGTCAGGTTGCCGTCGGCCGCCAGGGTGATGTCACCGGCCACATTGGCATTGCCAACCGACAGCGCATTGTCATCACTGACGCTGATATCGGTATAGGTGCCACCGTTGAGCGAGTTGAATGTCACGGTATTGAAATCATTGGCGCCGTCGGACAGGTCCACAGACACGGTGCTCAGGTCAGACGTCACCGTAGTGGCACCGGTAACGGTCACAGCGCCGGTCTGGTCGAGCGTGCTACCACTGCGAATGGTGGCGTTCAGCGTGTTGTAGACACCACCGCCCAGGGTCAGGGAGGTACCGGCCACAGCGCTGAGGGTGCCCGCATCACCGGACACGGTGACGTTATTCGGATCGAAGATATCGGCGGAGGTAAAGGAACCGAAGTTGGCACTGGCCAGCGTTACAGAACCGAACTCGTTGCCAATGCTGCCCATACCCAGGGTGATGGCGTTGGTATCGGCAGTGAAGGTAGCCGCACCGGACACGGAGACATTACCGCTCTGGCTGATGTTGCCGCCGGCAGTGACATCCAGGCTGGTCATGCCGGTGCCGTTACCATTAAGAATGATGCCATCGGCGTCCCGATATGACACGGCGCCAAAGTTGCCGCCACCATTAGCCAGCTGCAGCGTGCTCATGGCGTTGACGGACGTGGACAGGTCAACATTGATTGGCGTTACGCCATCTGTGCTGGTCAGCGTCGTTACATTGGTTGTCAGCGCACCACTCTGGGCAATATCGCCGGCCGCCGTGACATTCAGGACGCCGGCGTTGCCGCCACCAAGAATGATGCCATCACTATCGCGCAGGGATACTGTGCCGAATGTGTTAGTGCCATCTACCAGGGTGACAGTACCGAAGTTGTTGGTGCTGCTGGCAAAGTTGGCCGCGATCGGACCAGCGCCGTTGCTGGTGAGGGTCGTGGTACCGGAAACCGTCAGCGCGCCCGTCTGGCTGATGTCAGCGCCAGCTGCGCCGTTGAGAGTGGTATAGGTGCCGCCAGCGAAAACCAGCGCACCCCCGGTCCCGGTGCTGGCAGTCAGGCTGTTTGCATCACCACCAATGGTGAGAGCATTGGCATCAACCACCGAAACAGCATCGAAAGAACCACTGTTGAGCACGAAGGAGCCGAAGTCGTTCAGGGCCTCTTCCAGCGTAATATCGAGATCGACCCCTGTTGAGGCAAACGTGGCCGCACCCGTCACGCTCACCGCGCCAGTCTGGATCACGTTGCCGCCAGCAGCGCCGAACAGAATGCCATAACTACCACCGGCCAGCGTCAACTGGCCGCCGAACAGCAGCGTCACATCGGCCGCATCGCCACCAAAGATATAACCGCCGGTGCCCGACACATTGACGTCACCGAAGTCACCCGCGCCATCCACCAGCGTAACCGTGCCAAAGCTGTTGGCCTGGGTAGCCAGGTCTGCCGTCATGTTCACAACATCGGCGGTCAGGGTGGTGGTACCGGAGACGTTCAGGCCGCCTGACTGGGTGATGCCGCTGTCAGACTGTGCGTTCAGGGTGGTGTAGGTGCCGCCTGCGAGATCCAGCGCGCCACCGACATCTGCTGTCAGGGTGCCTGCATCGCCGCCGACGCTAAGGGCATTGGCATCGACAATGGAGGCAGAGGTAAAGCTGCCGCCATTTACAGTGGCCAGGGCGACGGAGCCGAAGTCGTTCGTAGGCTGCGTGGACAAGTCTGCGGTGATCGCATTGGTGTCCGCCGTCAGTGTGGTAATACCGGATACGCTCAGCGCGCCGCTCTGAGCAATGTTGCCGCCGGCGGTGCCATTCAGGGTGGTGTACGTACCACCGGCAAGATCCAGCGCGCCGCCGGTGATGGCCGTAAGGGTCGTAGCATTGCCACCGACAGTGAGTCCATTGGTGCCCACCGTGTCGTCGTCGTTCACGGTGACAGTACTGAACGTGCCGGAACCGGTGTTCAGGCTGACCGTGGTCAGCTCATGCGCATCATCCAGGACAGCCGTGACATCTGCCGCGGTACTGATCAGCTGTGTGGTGCCGGACACATTGAGTACGCCACTGTCTACGATGCTGTTGCTGGCCGTCGCATTGAGGCTGGTGTAAGTACCAGCGGACAAGGTCAGATCAACTGCCACAGCAGAGAGCCCGTCCGCCGTGCCACCAATGGTCATCGCATTGGCATCGGCAACAAAAGCACCATTCATGTTGCCGGTGCCCGCAGCACCCACCACAACCGTATTGAAGTCGTTGGTGCCAATGTCCAGCGTCGCCGTAATTGCTGATGCATCAGCCGCCGTCAAGGTGGTAGTGCCGGAAACCGTCAAGGCACCGCTATCTGTAATGTTGCCGCCTGCGGTTGCATTCAGCGTGGTGTAGGTGCCGCCGGCGAAATCCAGTGCCCCGGCAGTCTCTGCCGTCAGAAGCACCGCGTCACCGGCCACCTGCAATCCGTCCGTGGCGGTATCGGCATCGACGAGGCTCACGGAGGTAAATGTGCCCGGCCCCGTCAGGTCGACGTCGTTCAATTCGTTGGCGGCATCGGTGAGCGCCACGGTGGTTGTGCCACCCGGGGACAGAATGGTGGCAGTGCCAGATACCGAAACGGCGCTGCTCTGGGAGACGCTACCGCTTGGCACCAGATTCATTGTCGTGTAGCTGCCGCCGGCCAGGGTCAGATCGCCCGCTGACGTCACCGTCAGCGTACCGCTGTCACCGCCAACGGTGAGGCCATCGAGATCGGTATCTGCATCTCGCAGGATCAGGGAGGTAAAGCTGCCGCCGGCGCTGGCCAGCGTAACGCTGTTGAATTCGTTGGCGCCATCGTTCAGGGAAGCCGTGATCGCCGCCGCGTCAGACGTCAATGTGGTCGCGCCAGAAACAGACAGCGCACCGCTCTGGGTAATATTGCCACCCGCCGTGCCGTTCAAGGTGGTATAGGTGCCGCCGGTAAAGTCCAGCGCGCCGCCTGCATCTGCTGTCAGCGTAGCTGCATCGCCACCGATGGCCAGGGCGTTGCCGTCAGTAACCTGAACAGTATTGGCGCCAGCACCCGTCAACGAAACACTGCTGAAATCATTGCTGTTGGTCAGTGTGACATCTGCGCCCGCGCCCACATCGATGGACGTCGCGCCTGCGGTGGCAGAAAGGACCGTACCGCCATTCTGGGTAATGGCATCCGCCGAGGTGGAGATATCCAGGGTGCCGGTTGCCGTCACATTGCCCAGGGCAAGGGCGCCACCACTGGCAACACTGACATTGGCGCCGCTGAGCGCGCCGCCACCAGAGAAGTCCACGGTCCCGATGTTGTCTGGCACCACACCGCCTTCGCCGGAGAGGTCCGCATCACCGGCCACAGACAGGTCGCCCGAAGCAGTAATGTTGGCGCTGACCTGCACGCCATTAGATGCCTGGAAGTCCACTGCCCCGGTTGTATCTATGGTTTGACCAACAACAACACTGTCTCCAGTGAAGGCGCTGATATTTTCATCGATGTCAACGACACCATCGAAAAACAGGTTGGAGCCAGTACGGAAAAGCAGCGCGTCATTAATATCTGTGAGACCCAGCGCGCCCACCCGCACCACACCGGTACTCGCATCACCGATAGTGATCAGGGAGAAACCATCAACAAAGTGGGTGCTGAACAGGCTGGCCGCCAGGTCGATATCAAATCCAGCCAAACCGACACCGATGGTGCCGCTGGCTGTAAACGGACGGATTTGTAGCGTACCGCCTGTGGATGCAAACGTAGACGCCGCATCAACAAAGGTCAGGTCGCTATCCAGTGCCAGATCGATACTTCCGGTGCTACCGGCATCAACAGAGCTGGCCGCATCCAGGTACACCCCGCGGATGGACTGATCGTTGATGGCTATGGCGCCGCCATTGGAGGTGATCTGCGATGCATCCAGCACCAGGCCATAGTCCGCACTGTTGGTGTTAAAGGTAAGATCTCCGCCGCCAACAGCAGTGCTTCGTACAATACCGCCATTGACCAGCCCCATGGCCCAGGTAGACAGGGTTGAAGGTGATCCGTGGGTACCGTTAAAGGTCACGGTGCCCGAGCCCGTGGTTTCAACCCTCGCACCGTCTACGCGAATTCCCTGGCTGTAATCACCACCCGTGGTGTTGCCGTCGACGACAATGTCGCCAGTAGCGGTGGAAAGGCGCGTGCCTGCACCGCTGAAGCGCACACCCGCCACCGACAGCGCGTCGCTGGTCCCGGTTGCACTGGTGTCACCGGTAATGGTCGTGGTGCCATTGCCCGTTACCAGGCCGCCGGTGAAGTTGACACCGGACCGTGACGTAGACGTGCCATCAATGGTGATGTCGCCGCTTCCGGAATCAACATTGGCAGCACCCTGCACCAGGACGCCGTCACTGAACTGGTTGACAGCGGTCGCGGCACCGGTACCCGTCACACTGATGCTGCCGCCAGCGGTCGTGGTAATGGAGCCAGCGATATTCACACCCATGGCAGTAAAAGTATTTGCTGCCAACGGAATAACTTCGCCTGTAATGGAGATTGCACTGGCCGTCGTATTTGCAGACGTGATGCTGCCGGACATTTCAAAGCCCTGGGCGTTATCGCCACCCTGCCCCTGGCTGATACCGTCAATCAATACGGTGCCAGTACCACTGTCGATACTGCCCTCAAGGGAGATGCCATAGAAGGCGCCGCCTGCGCCGTTGCTGCCGCTGGCACCATGGAGAAGAATATTGCCGCCGGCTGAGTCGAGCGACGATGTGCCGTCGATCCAGATGCCGCGGGTTTCACCACTTACTCTTCCGTAGGCATATTCAGCTGTGGGGTCACTGCCGCCGCCCAGCACGATATTGCCGCCGTTACTGGAGAGCGCTGCACCAGCAAGGTTAATGGAACCATCCAGGCTGCCATCCCTGTCAGCGTTGAGGATCAAATCACCGGTAGTGGTCAGGTTGGCGTTGACAAAGATATCCCTGTCAGCTTGCGCCGTTAATGATCCGCCTGTGGTTACAGCACTGTTGAAGGTTATATCCTGACCAGCCTGCAGCGTCAGGCTCGGAGTCATGTTTACTTCAGCGTTTACCAGAATATCAATGTTAGCCTGCAGCGTGACGTCCGCCGTGGTCGCATCAAGCAGATCATTGGAGATGGTAAAATCTGCCGCACCACCATCACCGAACAATATTTCATTGTCTGCCGGATCGGTAATCTCGCCGTCATCAGCGGCAGGCGCTGCATCAACGATGGTGATGTTATTCGGGTCCAACAGCAGCGTGCCAAGCGCTCCCAGAGGCGCACTCAGGTCCACCGTCCCCCAGAAACCAAGATTATCCTTACCGGAGACTTCCACGAAACCGCCGTTGCCGGAGGCTGCGCCGCCCACGGCACTGATGTGGCCGTAGTAACGGGTAATTTCATCGGCCCAGACAATGACCGTGCCGCCGTCGCCGGACACCAGCGCATCAGCACTGATGGAGGCATCACCTGCCACAAAGGTGCGCGACGCATTACGCACGTCCGCATCGTTCCCCTGGAATGCGCCACCGACCAACACGTCGCCGCCGCCATTGACGCCGGAGGCATCAATGTCTGCGCCTGCGGCAAGGCCCACGTGATCGCCCAGCACCTTCACTGAACCACCGACACCGCCATCAGCGCCAGAACCTGCGCTGATATTGCCACTGACAATAGTGGTGCCGTCGGTGTCCAGCGTTACGGCACCGCCATCAGCCGCGCCCGTACCCGCGACATCAATGCTGCCTGACGAAGCGATATCACCACCTTCCGCCACCAGGAAGACCTTGCCGTCGCGCTCCTCGATGGAAGTGGCCTCGATCACCCCGTCGTTATTGACTACCGTGGCCGCGAGGTCACCGGCTGCCTTTGCAGTCATGTACACCAGGCCACCTTCGGCATAGACCATGCCGTGGTTTGCCACCAGCGCATCGACGGCCGCTTTTTCGACGTGGAAGTTCACCAGCCCGTCGCCGTTGAGATCAAAGGTGACGCGCTCACCCGCACCGATAGCCACGGTGCCCATGCGCGCGGCAATAATGCCGCTGTTGATTGCTTCCTGGCCTAGTAGCGCCACATAGCCGCCGTCAGCCACATTGATGGTGCCCTGGTTGATAACGCTGCCACCGGTGCCGGCAAAGTCGTAGTTGCCAGACAGGAAATCTTCATCGGAGATATCCAGGGTGGACGCGACGAGGCCAGCCGCATCAACCCGGGACGTGGGCGAGAAAAGGATGCCGGACTGGTTGATCAGGAAGACCTGCCCGCCCGCATTGATGTCGCCATAAATGTGCGACGGGTTGTCCCCGACCACACGGTTGAGCGCGATATCCGTGACGTTCTGCAGGAAGTTCACCTTGTTTCCTGCCGCGATACTGAAGTCATCCCAGTTGACCACCAGGCTACCCGTGTGCTGGTCAACGGTGAGCGAGTTACTGTCGCGAACGAAGTCCGCGGAACCATGCTGCACCTGTTCACCGGTAGGCAGGTCCGCCTGGGCGAATGCGCCCGGGGCGATAAAGGCGCAACCCAAAATGGCTGACCTCACTGCGGTAAACAGGCGTTCGCCCTTGCGTTGCTGACCCCGACGGGAAGCGTAATCTGCGCTCATAACATTGGCCTCGTTATCAACTGCGCAGGCTCCACACTTTGCAGTGCGAAGCCTGATATTCGATTTATTGTTTGCTGCCTTACGGCAGTTATTTTTCTGCATCGATATTTTCATTGGCTCAGAACCAGTAAACGGCCTGCGCCCAGAAATTGGTCTTGCTGTCGTCCGGCTGATCCACCAGAGACTCGCGATCGCTCAGGCGGGATGCACCCACCAGGTCGATATAGAATTCATTGCCACCACTCACGCGCAGCCCCCCACCCCAACCGCTGCGCTGGTTGGTGAGGCGGCGCGAGATGTTGTTGCCGTTGTCGTTGAGCTCGGAAGCGCCCGCATCCACAAGCAGGTAACCCTCCACGCTGGACAGCCAGCCTGCCCAGTCGGCGATGCCCGGAAACTGGCGGCGCAACTCGGTCTGCATGACGATGCCCTTGTCGCCCAGCGCCTCGCTGGGACGGTAGGCGCGCACAGAGCCAGGGCCGCCCAGGCTGATTCGCTCGGCGGCATCCAGGTCGTTACTGCTGGACTGGCCGTCCAGTTTGATGGACAGCGTGGTCAGGTCGGTGATGCGCTGCAGGCGTTGCCCACCCAGACGCAGAGAGGTGAACTTGCCATCAATGCGGTCCGCACCCGGGGTGGTGATGCCGGCGTCAATCTTGTCGACATCGGACAGACCCTTGCGCACGGCGGCGTACCAGGTGTTGATGCCACCGCTCCAGAGTTCATCACGCCAATCGCCGCTGGCACCAAGCTCGACAACATCGAGCTCGTAATCAGCATCCTCGATCACCGGAATCAACTGCGTCTTGCAGAAGCCGCACTCACGCTCGAACGCGCGATCAGAATACGTCAGTGTGGCGAACAGGTTCTTGTTACGGCTGCGAATGAAGGCGTGGGAAATATCCAGGCTGATGGCGGTGGCCGTGTTCTCCACTTCCAGCTGCTCGAACTCCTCACCGAGCTCGGAGGTCAGGCGGGAGAAACGGATACCGGCGCGGGTGGCCGGGGTAAACAGCGGCATATCGAAGCCGGCGGAGCCGTACACGGTGTCACCCGAGTCCGAGACAATCGGCCGAAGGGTGATGCGGTCACCGGCATTGAACAGGTTGTTGATCCCGATCTGCGCGCCGAACCGGTTTTCACCGGTGACTTCGGAACCGTAATTGTTGTAGTCCAGGGCGAATTCGAAGGTGCCCTCATCTTCCATGTCGAGAATGACGTCGGACAGGCCGGTTTCAGCACCAGGCTGCAGCGCCACTGACGCACGGGTACCTGGCAGATCGTTGAGCAGGAGGGCGCCGTACTCAAGATCGTATTCGTTGATCAGACCGTTGCGTGCAAGACGATCCATGCGCCGTGCGGAACGCTCGCGGGCAATCGGGGTGTCACCCGTAAACTGGACCTCACCAAGCACACCTTCGAGCATGACGATATCGATGATGCCGTCACTGACTTCCTGCTCCGGCACATAGGCCCGGGCAACCATATAGCCATTGCTGCGGTAGTAATCGGAGAGTACTGCCGTGGCCTCAAGCAGGCGGGAAAAGGTCATGGTGCCGCGATACTCGCTGATCAACGCAAGCAGGGTGTCATCATCAAAGGCGGTGTTACCCACCACCTGGAAACGATTCACCGTCAACTCCGCATCCGGGACAGCCTGCATCGGCGGCGCCTCGGGCACCTCGAAGTCGAGCGGCCGAGGCGCGCGGTATCGGTCCGGGTCCACCTGTTCCAGCTCGCGCAATTGAACCCCGGGGCTCTCATCCGCCGCAGGCGCCGCCCACGCACTGGAGAAGGCCATCACACCGGCCAGCAACACCGGCAACGGCATCAGAGTACGAGCTGTTTTCATTCTTTCCCCCAGACAAAAATCAGGGCGGGCCGATGGGGGACAGCTGGACCAGACACAGGGAGATTGAGGGAGTGCGTATGAAACGCAGCATGCCGTTCCCTGGCCCAAATCGAGCGTTCTGCCATCGAGCCAGCAGCCTGCGTTTCCGCATTGTTCGATCGGTTTGCACGTGCCGCACATGCCTTCGAGAAGGGCATTTTGACAGCTACATGCCATCACTGTAACGGCCTGCAAGTGGCACAGCCGTCACAATGGTTGTCAGAATAACAGCATATTTTGTGACGCAGTTCCAGAAAAAACCGGAAGAAAATCTCAGCGCCACCATGACCCATTTAGCACTAGGGTGATGGCCAGACCCTCAGTCGACGGGGCCAGCGACCCACCCGACCCTGTCGATGCGGCGCCGCCAGCGCGCGTCAAACCCATGCACATAAGGCGAATATAGCCACATATAGACCCATTATTGACGCTTTTTGACGAATTTAGACCCCTTGCGCCTTTTCCTCTACAATTGCCGCCCCTCGGGCCGGTCGGCATGCCTGGCAGCCACCCGCACCCGATCACCGACCGGCACTTCAGCCGGCACCCGGCAGCACGCACTGCCATCCCGGCGCTTTGGCGCCACGCACGCGCCCCTGGCGCATACAAACCGCGCTCCCGGTTCCACGGCACAGCCTGTCGCGGCCGCACCGCCATTTTCGCGCCTTCGGCAAGGCCAGCCATTCCGGGACGAGCATCAACCAGCAACCTGACAGGGATGGATAACCATGCCGACGCAGAACATTGTTGCCATCAAACAGGCGCACACAGACGACAGCGTGGAACAGGCGCCACAGCGGTTCAGGGTTTTTACCGCCCGCCAGCTGGACAGGATCGAGCCACTCAAACGGCTCTCGGCACAGCAGCGTTTCGACATGCAGGTGGTGGCCAGCGTGTTGCCGTTCCGGGTCAACGAGTACGTCATCAACGAACTGATCGACTGGGACGCGGTGCCGGACGACCCGATCTTCCAGCTCACCTTCCCGCAACGGGACATGCTGGACCCGGCGCATTTCGAGCAGGTGGCTGAAGCGCTGCGCGGAGGCGACAAGGGCACCATCAAGCAGGCCATTGATGACGTGCGCGCGGCGCTGAACCCGCATCCCGCCGGCCAGCTGGAGAAGAATATTCCGCAGCTGGACGGCGAAACCGTGGAGGGCATCCAGCACAAGTACCGCGAAACCGTGCTGTTCTTCCCCTCCTCCGGCCAGGTTTGCCACACCTACTGCACCTTCTGCTTCCGCTGGGCACAGTTTGTCGGCGACAAGGACCTGCAGATCGCGGCAAAAGAATCCGGCCAGTTGCAGGACTACCTGCGCGCCCATCCCGAGGTTACCGACGTACTGATTACTGGCGGCGACCCACTGGTGATGAAGACCCGCAACCTGCGTGCCTACATTGAGCCGTTGCTGAGCGAAGAATTCAGCCACATCCGCACCATCCGCATTGGCTCAAAGGCACTGACCTTCTGGCCCCAGCGGTTTGTCACTGACGCCGATGCCGACGACCTCCTCGCCCTGTTCAGGGAAATCCAGGCGGCCGGCAAACACATGGCGTTAATGGCGCACTACAACCACTGGCGTGAGCTGGAGCCTGCCATTGCACGGGAAGCGATTCGGCGGGTGCGCGCCACTGGCGCACAGATTCGCGCCCAGGGCCCACTCCTTGCTCACATCAATGATGATGCCGATGTCTGGGCGCGCCTGTGGCAGACACAGGTGGAGCTGGGCATCGTGCCCTACTACATGTTTGTGGAAAGAGACACCGGTGCGCGACGTTACTTCGAGGTACCGCTGGTGAAAGCCTGGCAGATTTACCGTGATGCCATGCAGCGCGTCTCAGGCATTGCCCGCACGGCACGCGGCCCGTCCATGAGCGCCAATCCCGGCAAGGTGGAGATCCAGGGCGTTACCGAAATCAACGGCGAGAAGATCATTGCCCTGCGCATGATCCAGGGACGCAACCCGGACTGGGTACAGCGGCCCTTCTTTGCCCGTTACAACGACGAGGCCACCTGGCTCAATCATCTTGAGCCCGCTTTCGGTGAGGACACGTTCTTCTTCGATCAGGACTGAGACGCGCACTGCATGACTATCTTCCCGGCGCGGGAGAGAGTCATGCAGCGCCCACCCTTTCCTGTTTCAGAGCAGCTCCTCCGGAGCGAATGTGCGCGAGCCCCACGACAGGAACTTGCGCCACAGCGATCCCGGCTCCACCTTTCGCACCGCATCCCCCCGGGGACCCTGGTAGTGCCAGCGCACATGGCCGTGTTCGTCACGCATGACCCGGTAACTGATTTCCGTGTCCATGCCGCGCAGGGCCAGAGATCGCAACTGGCCAGCCAGGTCTTCCTGGTGCAGCAGCACACCAATTTCGGTGTTCCAGAACGCCGAGCGCGGATCCATGTTGAAGGTGCCAACAAACGCGCTTTGCTGGTCGAACACCAGCGCCTTGGTGTGCAGGCTGGACATGGCCCGCAGCCGCGCCACCTTGCTGCGCACCAGGTGCCGGGCGCGCATTTCGTACAGCTCCACCCCGGCGTCCAGCAGTGCTTCCCGATACAGAGTGTAACCGCCGTGCACCAGTGGCAGGTCTGTGGCTGCCAGCGAGTTGGTCAGCACACGCACCTTGACGCCACGCTCGGTCAGCGAACGAAGCAGCTCGATACCCTCATGACCGGGCACGAAGTACGGGCTGACCAGCACAAACTCATGCTGCACCCTGGCAATCTGCTCCAGCAGGCGGCCATACATCAGCTCTTCCACCGGCGGTCGCTCGGGCGTACCGATCTTCTCTGGCGAGTCCGCCAGGACCTCACCGCGCGCCCAGCACAGGCCGGCTGCCACATCGCCCACGCTGCGACTGTCGTAACGATCGCGCAACTGGGCCACATAACGCGGGCGCTCGCGGATGGATAAACGCAGTCGGTCACGCAGGCGCAGGCGCCAGGCCTTGACCTCGTCAACACTGGGCCTCAGACGACTCACTGCCTGCCCGTCTACCGTAAAAGGACTGTCCCAGTAATCATTGAAACTGCGTTGCATATCCGCCACCAGCGGCCCGGCCACCAGCAGGTCGAGGTCGGTAAAGTTCATGTCTTCGGACGCGCCGTAATACTCGTCGCCGAGGTTACGGCCACCAGTAATGCCCACAGCACCATCCACCAGCCACAGCTTGTTGTGCATGCGCCGGTGCATGCGATGAATATTGGTGAGCACAAAAACCGCCCGGGCCAGGGCACTGTGCCGACCGCTGGGTACGGCATTGAAAAAACGCACCTGGATATTGTCGTGCCCGGCAAGCGCCGCGAGACGCGCGTCCTGCCCGTGGCTGGTGAGATCATCAAGAAGGATGCGCACGCGCACACCCCGGTCGGCGGCCTCGAGTACCCGCTGGATCAGCAAACGGGTGGTCAGGCCGTCATGGGCAATGTAGTACTGGATATCCAGCGTTTCCCGGGCCACGTCCGCCAGGCTGGCGCGCACGCTCAGTGCATCCAGCGCGTCTTCAAGCAGACGAAAACCACTCAGGCCTTCATGGGCGCGCGAGGCGTCTCCCACCAGGCGCGCAAGGGCATTGTGCATACCGCGCTCCAACCCGTTGCGTGGCCCCGAGGTTATCTTATTTGTCCGCGCCGTGGCAGGATGTCGCCATGTGTGGACGCTTCACCCTGACGCACCCGCCCGAGCAATGGCCGGTGCGCATTGATCACAACCTGCTGCCGGGCTTCACCCCGCGCTACAACATCGCCCCGTCCCAGCATCTCGCCGTGCTGGTGAACAGCGGCGAAGGCACACAGGTGCGCCCGATGCAGTGGGGCTTCGTGCCGCACTGGGTACACGACGACAAGCCGAAGATGGCCCCCATCAATGCCCGCATCGAGACGGCTGCCGAGAAACCCATGTTCCGCAAGGCCATGGCAGAGCACCGCTGCCTGGTGCCCGCCAGTGGTTTCTATGAGTGGCAAGCCACCGACAGCAACAAACAGCCCTGGTACATTCACGCCGCAGACGAAGGCGTACTCCTGTTCGCCGGCGTCTACAGCCGGTGGCAACATGGCGGCCAGGTCACCGATACCGTGGCGATCCTTACCCAGCCCGCCGACGCGCAAATGGCGCCCGTTCATGATCGCATGCCGGTACGTGTCAACCCAGAGGCTGCCGGCGAATGGCTGACTGGCGACACACCCCACACTGATTGCTGGCTGGCCCATGCACCTCTGGCCATGCACCGCGTCGCTACCGAGGTAAACAGCCCGCGCAACGACAGCCCAACGCTTGTCCAACCACAATAACCCGCCCACTTTTCCCGGACAAAAAAAGGGCGGCCAAGGCCGCCCTTCACTTGCGCACAGAAACTGGCAGTATCAGAAGAAGATCCAGTTTACACCTGCACGGATTGAGGAGGTGTTGTCCGTCCAGTGCACCTGATCATCTCCCTCACCGGGATTCAGGTCACAGCCGGCATTATCGGCCCAGCAGGCGCTTTCCTTCTCGTACTGGGTGGTCACGTACTCCATCCTGAAGCTGACGTTGTCCATGAACTGGTGCTCCACCCCAATGCCGCTCACCAGACCTCGCGCGGTGCCATCAAACATGGCCCGATCAAGATTGGTGCCGCCGGCCTCGAACTCCAGCGCTTCATGCGTCACGTCGGCTCTCGCGAGACCGCCGGTAACATATACAAGCGTGTTATCTACAGCCAGGCCTACGCGCACACGCAGGGTCTGTTCGTTATCCAGTTCGTTATTCCAAAGGACACCGTCGTTACCGTTGCTCCAGGCAATGCCCTCATTGGCATCCTGGCCGCTATTATGGTCAGCCTCGACACCGACGACAAAGTTGTCGTCCAGCTGGAAGTTATAGCCGATATTAAGGCCGAACGTGCTGCCCTGCTTGACGTTGCCCGGCGCATCACAGGCATACCAACACCAGTAGTCTGCCGTTTCAGTCTGAAAAGAGCTCAGACCCGCATTTGCGCCAACATAGGCACCACCCCATTGTTGCTCACCTTCCGCCTGGACAACACCAGCTGCCGTCATGGCGAACGCTAAACATGCCAACTTTTTGAATTTCATAACGTATTGATCTCCCTGATCACGGATATTGTCGCTTCACGCCCGTGTGAAGCTTTTGTGAATGTAGGGCAATCCATATTGGTGCGCAAGCGGCCTTAATGTGGTGCAGAGGCTAAAACCGCGGAATTTAGGCCCCTCAGCCGCACCATGGAGGGTCGCCCGAGCACCAAAAGGACACGACGGTCAGGCCTGACGGCGGCATCTCCCTCCTGCACAGACCAAAAGACGCTTTACGGCATGTACAGCCCAACACCTGAATCTGCTAACCTCCCCCCGCGTGATCAGCCGGGCGGGAACCTGTTGCACACCCCGCTCTCTAAAGCAGGGACATGATGCTGCCCGGGCGCACCCTGGGCGCTTCTGCATCGCATTGCGGGTTACCAGCAAGACAACCACCCAACCTGAGAGAGCTTGGTCAATGATCAGATTTAGCAGCCTCCTGTTGCTCACAGGCATGCTGGCCGCACTCAGCGCCTGCGGCGAGAAGACCGAAGATACAAATGCTTCCGTCGAGAAAAAAACCACCTATCTACAGCCGGTACCCGCCGAATCCCGCCTGATCGCCGGGCACTACCGTTACCTGGCAGATGCCGCCGTCTTTACCGGCTGTCACACCGGCCAGCGCTGGCCGGTGGCGCCCACTGCCGCCGCTGCAGACCTTGAGCGCGCCTATCTCGACGCCCGCAGCGTACCGGGCGAAAGCCTGGTGGTATCCGTCTACGGGCACATCGAAGTGATGGCGGCGATGGAAGCAGGCACCGAGCTGCCACAACTGGTGGTTGACCGCGTCGAGCAGGTGCCGGCCGGTATCGACTGCCCGGTACCCAACGCCGAACTGCACGGGCGCAAGTGGCAGGCGGAATCCCTGGCTGGCGACAGCATCAGCGGCGACAACCCGCCCTGGCTGTCATTCAGCGAGGACGGCACTGTGCAGGGCTTCGCTGGCTGCAACCGGTTCACCGGTTCCTACAGCTATAACGGCACCGATATGGATGTCGGCCCCCTGGCCATGACCCGCATGGCCTGTCGCGATGGCGCTGAAACCGAGAAGAACGTGGTGGACGCACTCAACCGCGTCAGCGAGGCGGACATCGAGGGTGATCTTCTACGCCTGCGTCATGGCGGCGACACCTTGATGGAACTGCGCGGCATCGCGCTTCCCTGAGTGAGGCCAGCCATGGACAGGCGTCACGCACTGATCATCCAGCACGTACCGTTTGAAGGGCCAGGCGCCATCGACAGCTGGCTGGCTGCCAACGGCTACCAGCGCAGCATCTGCCACCTGTATCGGGGAGACCCCCTGCCGAATATCAACGGCATCGACTGGCTGGTGATCATGGGCGGCCCCATGGGCGTCGCAGACGAACAGGACGTGCCTTTCCTGGTGCCGGAAAAAGCCTATCTGCGCGAGGCCCTGGCAAGGCGGATACCCATAGTGGGCATTTGCCTGGGGGCACAGTTGCTGGCCGACGTGCTCGGCGCGCCGGTGAGCCGCAATCCGGACACGGAAATCGGCTGGTTTCCGGTATCACCCACCAGCAGCCACGCCATGGCGCAGCCCTTTGCTGACCAGCCCGAGGTGCTGCACTGGCATGGCGATACCTTCGCCCTGCCGGAGGGCGCCACCGCGCTGCTTGCCAGCGAGGCCTGCGCCAACCAGGCATTCCTCTACAAGGATCATGTGCTGGGCCTGCAGTTCCACCTGGAAATGACGGCAGGCGGCGTCCGTGCCATTTGCGAGGCCTGCGCGAACGAGCTGCAACCCGGGCCTTGGGTCCAGGACGCCCACACCCTGTGCCAGCCGCGCGACTTCGACGCCTTGCACCTGCGCCTGTTCGCGCTACTGGACGAACTGGCCAGCAACGGCAGCTGACCTGCTCGTCGCTCAGGCACTCCGGCGAACCGCATCCACGGCCCGGGCCACGGCATTGAGGACTGCCTGCAAGGTGGCACTGGTGGTATCCGCCGCCAGCGCCACGGCCTGCACTTCCTCACCCGCCACTGTCACTCGCACACAGGCCATGGCATTGGCATCGGTGACATCGCCGAGGGAAAACTCATCAAAGTCATGCACGCTGATGTCGCTGTGGTAACGACGCCGCAATGCATCCACCAGGGCGGATACGGCACCCTCGCCATTGCCCACCAGCAGGGTCACCGGCTGCTCGCCATCACCGACGCTGATTTGTGCGGCCACGCTTTCATCACTGCGATGCAGGTCATAGGTGCGTAACTGCCAACCCGCCGGCGTGGCCAGGTAATGCTGCTCAAACAGGCGATGAATGGCGGCACTGTCCACTTCACCGCCCTGCTGTTCGGCGGCCTGCTGCACCACCTTGGCGAACGACACCTGCAACCAGCGTGGCAGAGTGATGCCATAGTCACGCTCAAGCACATGCACCACGCCGCCCTTGCCGGACTGCGAGTTGATACGCACCACTTCCTCGTAGCGACGCCCCACGTCGGCCGGATCAATGGGCAGGTAGGCGACCTGCCAGGGCTCATCAGCCTGCTGCACGGAAAGGCACTTGCGAATGGCATCCTGGTGCGAGCCGGAGAAGGCGGCGTAGACCAGGTCACCCGCATACGGATGGCGCGGATGCACCTGGATATCGGTGACATCCTGCACCGTCTCGACGATGTCTTTCATCTGTGAGAAATCCAACTGCGGGTCCACGCCCTGGGAATACAGGTTCATGGCCATGGTGACCAGGTCCATGTTGCCGGTGCGCTCACCATTGCCCATCAAGGTGCCTTCAATCCGGTCAGCTCCGGCCATGACACCCAGCTCGGCAGCGGCCACGGCACAGCCGCGGTCATTGTGCGTATGCAGGCTGATGCGCACATGCTCGCGGCGCGCCATGGTGTCACAGACGGTCTCCACCATGTCGGCGAACACATTCGGGGTGCTGACTTCCACCGTGGCCGGCAGGTTGATGATCACCGGCTGCCCCTGGTCTGGCCGCCACACTTCGGTGACGGCATCGATCACCTCGACGGCGTAATCCACTTCGGTGCCGGTAAACGACTCCGGCGAGTACTGGAACACCCACTCGGTGTCCGGGTAACGAGCGGCATAGTCTTTCACCCACTGCGCGCCCTGCGCGGCAATGGCCTTGATGCCGGCGCGGTCCTGACGGAACACACGCTCGCGCTGCACCGTGGAGGTGGAGTTGTACACGTGCACGACGGCGCGGTGCACACCCTCGAGGCTTTCATAAGTGCGCGCAATAAGTTCCTCGCGCGCCTGCACCAGCACCTGGATGGTGACGTCCGCGGGGATCATGTCCCCCTCGATCAGGGCACGGACAAAATCGAAATCCGGTTGGCTGGCCGCCGGAAAACCGACCTCGATCTCCTTGAAACCGATGTCCACCAGCAGCTGGAACAGACGTTTCTTCTGCGCCACGGTCATCGGCTTCACCAGCGCCTGGTTGCCATCCCGCAGGTCCACCGCACACCAGTCAGGGGCGGCTTCAATGATCCGGCCCGGCCAACGACGGTCAGTCTTGTTCAGCGGCGCAAACGGCCGGTACTTCTGGTGGTCAAATGCCATCTCTACGTCCTCCTCGCTTGCCCGGGATCGGGCCCAGTCATGTGCCAGTCACACGGTTGGTGTGAGCCGCCACCGCGGCCGGGTAGGCCGGGGTGGCGGGGCAGCGTCGCCACTTTTGGTGTCAACGTGGGAAGCAGAATACGCCCTCAGCGGCGCAATTTGGTTGCAAATGGGCCTCCAAATCGTGGCTATATAGCTATTTATTGCTGCTTTATCATTTTTATTGGCATAATCGACCCATGAGCACAAAAACGCCGCACAAAATGGACCGTTACGACCGCCATATCCTCGCCCTGCTGCAGGCGGATGCGGGCCTCACCAACCAGCAACTGGCCGAGCAGGTGGGCCTGTCGCCGTCGCCCTGCCTGCGCCGGGTACGGGCCCTGGAGGACGCCGGCATCATCGTGTCCCGGCACACGCGCCTGAACCAGAAGGCCCTGGGCCTGGACCTCACCGTGATCATCCAGATCAGCATGGACCGGCACACACCCGAGCGTTTCCAGGCGTTTGAAGAGACCGTCAGCAGTTACCCGGAAGTGCAGCAGTGCTACTTGATCACCGGCCAGGATGCCGATTACCTGCTCAAGGTGGTGGTCCCCGACATGGACGCCTACCAGGTGTTCCTGCTCAACAAGATCACCCGCATCGAGGGCGTCAGTGGCGTCCATTCCAGCTTTGTCATGCGCAAGGTGGTGGATACCACCGCCCTGCCCCTGGACTACGTGGAGGCTCGGCGATGACGGAACAGGAGCTGGCGTGTGCCTATGTGCGCGCCTTCAGTGAGGGCGACCTGGACGGACTGGCAGCGGTGCTGACAGAGGACTTCTGCATTCGCGGCCCGCTGTACACATTCACGGACCGCGCGGCGTTCCTGCAGCGCTTGCGTGAACTGAACGCGCCGAAGGCCGCCTTTGATATCGTTCACTGCCAGGGCGGGAACAACAGCGCCAGCGTGTTCTTCCACTACCGTCTCGGGGCACTGGAACTGCTCATGGCCATGCACCTGCAGATACGTGACGGCCGTATCAGCGAGGCGTTGCTGGTGTTCGACACTGCCCGGCTGCCAGGCCGGCGCGACTGATCAGGCCTCGTCCCGGTATTGCTTCGGTGACACCCCGTACCATTTCTTGAATGCCCGCGAAAAGGAACTGACATCGGAAAAGCCGAGCAGGAAGGCCAGCTGGGTAATGGACATGTTGGGCGCGCGCAGATGACGCTCCACCAGCAAGCGCCGGGTCTTCTCCAGCAACTGCTGCCAGGTCAAGTCTTCGTCACGCAGGCGCCGCTGCAGGCTGCGGGCACTGACATGAAACCGTTCGGCCGCTTCCGCCAGCGGCGGTTCGCCCTCCGGCAAACGCTCCTCCAGCCAGATCGACAACTGCATGGCCAATGAACCGCGCTCTACCTCGGCCAGTCGCTGCGTCAAGGTGGCATCGAGCATGGCCGCCAGCTGCGGATCACTGGCCTCCAGCAGCGCATCAGCGGCCTGGCGATCAAAGCGCAGGGAAAAATGATCGCACTGGCGCACCGGTGCACGGAAGTAGCGCGACAGGGCCCGGCAAAAGACATCATTCACCGGCGGCGTGGTGACCTCGACAGGGTTCAGGTCACGCCGTATCCGGTAACGCAGCATGCCCATGATACTGGCAAGCACGAACAGCAGGGCCTGCGGGTGCGGCGCATGGGCATCGTTGGCGGGACGCAGGTGCAGCGTCAGGCTGTGCGCATCTTCAGACAGGGACGACACCACCACGTCACTGATCAGCCGGTGGAAGCGCACGATTCGATTGAGCACACTGCGCAGGCTGCCGCCCGCCGCCAGGGCCAGGCCCAGGCCGCCAAAGGTGGAGTACTCACTGTGCCGGGCCATACTGATACCCAGCGACGGATCACCGAGCAGCTGCTCGGCATGGTCCAGCAGACGCGACGTGCTCTGTGCATCAATGCGCGTTTCCGGATCAGCCACAGAGGCCGGGTCCACCTGGTAATCACGCAGCAGGCTGTCGGTGTCGACACCATGGTGGCGCAACATCTGCACCAGGGGGCGCAGGAAAATGCCGGCTGTCTGCTGCGTCTGCGTCACCATTATCCGCCCGTTCCCTTGCATGGCGTGACATTGTCACTGCCGGTCAACTGGTTGGCGGCCCTTGCAGGGCCACCCTGTGGAGTCGCCGCTATTGTGACGATGTGACAATCAAGGAGTATTGCCATGTCTTCGCAAACCCGACGCGCTGCGGCCAACCCTGACCGCGCGCGTGACAAGCAGATTCAACGTGAGCTACTGGCTATCAGTGATGATGTACGTGCGCGCCATGGCTGGCTGCGTCACCAGAATGCCATTGGTCTCGCCATCTTTACCATCAGTATTGCCGGCTGTGTGGCCAACGCCTGGTTGTACATTGCCGGCATAATGCCGGCCTGGCTGGTGATCATCGGCACCGCGTTCTGGACATCCTTGCTGCATGAGCTGGAGCATGACCTGATTCACTGGATGTACTTTCGCAACAACCGCTTCATGCATCACCTGATGATGGCCGGTGTCTACCTGTTGCGCCCATTTACCGTGAACCCCTGGGTACGCCGGCACCTGCACTTCCATCATCACAAGCATTCCGGCACCGAAACGGACCTCGAAGAGCGCGGCATCACCAACGGTGAGCGCTGGAGCCTGAAGCGCCTGTTCATGGTTTCCGACAACATGCTGGCCGTCTACCTGCGGGCAAAGACCTACCTGACCGAACCGCGCAAGCTCTATCGTGAAGGGAAAATCAACCGGCAGGACCTTAATAACTTCCGCTTGATAAGCCTGCTCAGCTACCAGCCACTGGGCCCTGTGGCCCACCTGTTATGGCATGGCTTCATCCTGTTCCATGTAGCCAATGGCATCGCCGCCCTGCTCGGCACCAGCATTGCCTGGCCGGCACTCCTGCTTGAACAGATGCCGTGGATCAACACCCTTGCCGTGGTCCTGTTTGCGCCCAACGCCCTGCGCACCTTCTGCCTGCATTTCATCTCGTCGAACATGCATTACTACGGTGACAACAAGCCAGGCGTGATCGCCGAGCAGTGCCAGGTGCTCAATGTCTGGTGGCTGTGGCCGTTGCAGGCGTTCTGCTTCAACTTTGGCAGCACCCATGCCATTCATCACTTCGTCGTACGGGATCCGTTCTACGTGCGACAAATGACCGCTCCCAGGGCCCATGCTGTCTTGCGACAACACGGCATCCGCTTTAATGACCTGGGCACCTTCCGGCGCGCCAACCGCCTGCATGAGGCCCCGGATACCGTGTCTTCACGCACCGCACTGCAACACTAGGCTGTTTTTCCGATTGGCATAGCGGGCGCCGCGGCCGTTTATTCCCCTGACCGCAGCGCCCGTCTTTTTTGCCAACTCGGTGCGTGACAGCACCGGTCAAATCCCTACAATGCGCGCCTGTTCAAGCCGTTCACCCAGGGATTGATGGCATGCCTGTTTCCGTACCCGGCCCGGCCCGCAAGGCCGCCCGCTACATCCGTCACACCTCACGCAATGCGCGTACTCGCCTGCTTGATCCCGCCTCCCTGGTGGAAGCGGAACGCACCCCTTATGAGGTGATCTACGAGGAAGACATCGTCCGGGTTCGCTATTACCCACCACTGGCGGCGGACCACATCACCGTCAACGGCGAACAGGTAGCCGTACAGAAGCAGGCCCACGCCACACCGCTGGTGCTGGTATCGCCGCTGGCCGTGAACATGTACATCTACGACCTGTTCGAGCAGCGCAGCCTGGTAAAGTACCTGCGTGCCCGCGGTTTCGAGCTGTACCTGATTGACTGGGGCCGTCCCGACGCACGCCACAACCATTACACCCTGTCCACGTACTTTGCCGACTGGATGCCGCGCCTGCTGGCACAGGTGCGCCAGCACAGCGGCTCTCAGAAACTGAGCCTGCATGGCTGGAGTTTTGGCGGCCTGTTCAGTTATGCCTACACCGCGCTTGGTGACCCGGACATTGCCAACCTGGTGTTGCTGGGCGCACCGTGTGACTACCATGCCAATGGCGCGCTGGGTAAGCAGTACCAACGTCTGGCCCGGCAGATGCGCTGGATGGAAAAGCGCTTCGGCTTCAAGGTCCACAACACCCGCAAACGCTACTGGCGCTCACCGGGCTGGATGAATTCGCTCGCCTTCAAGCTGACCAACCCGGTGGCCAGCGTGCAGGGCTATGTGGATCTTGTACGCAACCTGCACGACGCCGAATACGTGCGCAGTCACACCACCAATGGTGCCTTCCTGGACGACATGGTGGCCTACCCCGGTGCTGTGGTGCAGGACATCATCCAGCACCTGTGGACGGACAATGTACTGGGTAATGGCGAGCTGCCGTTGCAGGACTCACGCAAGCGCAATGTGCCGCTGCAGCTGAACAATGCCAGCGTGCTGATGATCTGCGGCGAGGACGATCCCATCGTCACCAAAGACTGCTCCACGGCCCTGCTGAAACAGGTGCACAGCGATGATGTCACGGTGCGCGACGTGCCCGGTGGCCACATGGGCATCCTGGGTGGATCACGGGCGCCCCGCGAAAGCTGGCAGGCGATCAGCGACTGGCTGGCCGAGCGCAGCAATCCGGCGCAGGCGCAACGCAGCGCCTGACTGCCGTGATCACTGGCATCACTGACGGTGGCTCCCTACACTGGCGACATGACTGAAAAGCATCTGCTTATCGTGGCCCACGCGCCTTCGCCCAACACCCGGGCGATGGCCGAAGCGTTGCTGCGCGGCGCCCGCCATGAAGACATCGAATCCGTATCCAGCCGCTGGCTGGCGCCCCTGGATGCCGGGCCCGATGATGTGCGCCAGGCTGACGCCATCATCCTCTGCACCACCGAGAACCTTGGTTACATGAGTGGTGCCATGAAAGATTTCTTCGACCGCAGTTATTACCCGGTACTGGAAGAAAAACAGGGACTGCCCTGCGCCGTGGTCATCCGTGCCGGCCATGACGGCACCGGCACACAACGGGCACTGGAATCCATCCTCACCGGACTGCGCTGGAAACTGGCCCAGGACATCCGCGTGTGCCGTGGCGAATGGCAGGACAGTTTTATTGCCGAATGCGAGGAAGTGGGCCTGTACATGGCAGCCAGCCTCGACGCCGGCATCCTCTGACGCAGTCCACTACAGCCCCTCGAACCAGCCCACCAGCATGCCGGTGACAAACGACAGGCTGTCCAGCCAGGTGTCCGCCGGCGCCAGCAATTGCTGGTCCAGCTGCTCGGTCACCTCGCGGGCTGCGGTCAGCAACAGATCCGGGGCACCGTCCGCCAGCAGCATCACGCCATCATCCAGGGGCGCTTGCTGCAGCGGCGCGGTGGCGTCCGCCACGGACAACAGGCTGGCACGTACGGCGCCCACAAACAGCTCACTGCTTTCACTGGCCTCAAGGCGCACCAGCGCTTCCAGGGACAGGGCAAAGCCGCGACTGAGTGCTGACAGTGACGCCGTCGCCGTAGAAAGTACCGGATATGGCCGCCCCTCTTCCTCCACGGCATCAACGATGTTGTCGAGGTTGGCCGCCAGCTGTACCAGCGGTCCCACCAGAAACGCCAGATCGGCACTGGTGTCGCCCTGCGCTTCACCATTGCCCATCCCGGCTGCAAACGCGGCGAAGGCATCATCCAGCTGGTCAAAGGGCGCAGATAGCGCCGCGCCGTCTATCGCCTCAAGCTGCGTCGCCACCGCCAGCATGTTTTCGATCGCCGACTGCAACTGCGCCGGATCCTGTTGCGCTGCCGCCTGAGCCAGCGCATCCAGCGACGCCATCATGTCGTAACCGGCATCCACCAGTGGCGCCACGGCGGCGCCCTCCTGCGCCGGCACCCGTGCAAGCACGCCATCCATCAGCTGCTGCCAGGCATTGCGGAAAGCCAGCAAGGGCCCACTGATGGTGGACGCATCCAGCGGCACCCCGGCCGGCAACGGCACCGCGTCACCGATATCGGCAAACAGCGACGTTGAGGGTGTCACCAGACCTGCCGGCGCCGCCTTGTTGAAGCACTGGCGGTGGACGGAATCCAGCGTGTCCATGGCAGCGATCATGTCTGCATCAACATCCAGCGGAAAACTGTACGCTTCGATGCACAGCCGCGCGGGCAGGTTGCGCGCGGCATCGGCATCCCGCGCCTCGACCCAGAAAAACCCGTAGCGCTCGCCCTGCTGGAACGAAGCGTCGTTGCGTTCGGCGTCGGCCAGGGAACGGGTCTTGCCGGCCGCACCGCTGACCATGAAGCGGGTGCGACCGCAGTCACTCACTGGCGCCAGCAACTGCAGGTCATGGTCATGCCCGGCAAAATACATGTCGGCCTGGTCACAGACACCCTGCTGCAGGAACGACTGCCAGCGACGCCCTGCCGCCACCGGCAGAATGTCACCGGGGATGCCATCGTAGTTGCCGGCATTGCCATGTTCACCGTTGGAAAGATAAGGGTGATGGGCAAAGGCAAAGCGCCAGGTGGCGGAGGACCCGGCCATGGCATCCACCAACCAGTTCAACTGGGCCTGGCCGTACGCACTCTGGCGAAAGCGGCTGTCACTGTCGGCGCCGGTGCTCGCCAGGGGATTGGAATCCAGGGCGAAGAACGACACCAACGGCGCGCCGTCGTCACCCCCCGCATGGAACTGGTAGTAACGCGCCGGCATCTGCCAGCGTTCACTGCTGCGTCCGTCACGGTAGTGGTACGCCACCTCGATGTCGCCGCGGGCATTGTTGGTGCCGTCTCCGGCGATATAGCCGGTGTTGTCGTGATTGCCGAGCACCATGTAGAACGGCAGGTCTACCGGTGCAAAGGGTTGCTCGAACTTGTCCTCGAACTGCACATCAAAGGCATCTTCCGGCCCGTTCTCGTAAATGTTGTCACCAAAGCCCAGCACCAGGTCGCAACCGGCACGGCCGTCGCCCTCACTTTTTTCCGCGCACAGGCGGGCGATTGCCGCACCCACGGCATACTGCCCGGCACTGCCGGTGCCGGAATCACCGAGGGCGATAAAGCGCACCCGCGCCGCTGCCACTGGCGGCTCTCCTGACGGCGCCTCCGGGGCCGCCGGCACGTCGTCGCTGCCCGGCGACCCCGCCAGCGCGGGCGCCGCGTCCTCACCGCCACAGCCCGCCAGTACCAGTAACGTGGCCGCTGCAAAGACGGCTGTTGCCAAACGTTCCCTGTTCATGCCATTACCTCCCGGGGTTTCGGACTGCGCATGGCGCTTTGTACGGTGCGCGCCGATGAACGCGGTGTGTCTTCGACAATGCGGCTACTGCCATGCCGGACTGCCACGACCTTGGTCTTGCTGTCATCGAGCTGGCCCATCAGGTCGAGGGATTCAATCGTGCGTACGTAATAGAACTCCGCCTGCGCACGCTCACGGGTTACGTCCATGAGGATGAAACCGCGCGACTTCAGCTCGGTGTAACGGATGTGCGGATTGGCCAGCGGAATGGCCAGCGATGCCGCCTCTGCTGCGCCTTCGGGAAATCCCGGTGACGTCACGGCCGGGGTGACGAACTCGGCAGCCAGCGGCTCATCAAACAGATCCCCCAGCAACGTCGCCGGATTGCGGTAGATCTCGTTGGCCCAGGAGGTATGGATATCACCGGTGAGAATCACCGTGTCACGAATATCGTTGTCCGCAAGGAAGTTGAGCAATGCCTGGCGATCGGCGGCATAGCCGTCCCACTGGTCCATGTTGATCGCCACCAGGTTGCCGCGCAGTTCCGGGTCATCCTCGATGCCGGGAATCTCGGCAATGTTCAGCTGCGCGAACATCACCTGCTGGCCGAGAAAACGCCAGCGGCTTTGCGAGGCCGCCAGCCTGTCCTGCAGCCAGCCCATCTGCGCCGGGCTGATCAGCTGCCGGTCCGCGCTGTTGCGCGCCGGGTCTGCCGGGTTGGTTACCTGCTGGTCGCGCCCCTCCAGGCGTGTATCCAGCATCAACAGGTCGATCAGGTCACCAAAGTGCATGGCCCGGTAGATTTCACCGGCCACCACCATGTCGTCACGAATCGGCATCCACTCGGCATAGGCCTGGCGCGCTGCGCCCTGGCGTTGTTGCCAGTCGCCTTCCGTGAGCGGGTCATGGTTCTCGGCGCCGTCACGGTAACTGTCGTTGGCGGATTCATGGTCATCCCAGGTGACCACAAACGGAACCTGCTGGTGCAGCGCCTGCAACGCCGTGTCTGTCTTGTACTGGGCATGGCGCTGGCGGTAGTCAGACAGGGTCACCATTTCATGGGGAGGCTGCGGCTCACGGCCGGGGAAATCCCCGTACTCACCGGCGCCGTATTCATACACGTAATCGCCCAGGTGCAGAATGAAATCGAGGTCGGTGGCGTTGGCCAGCGCGCGGTACACCGAGAACAAGCCGTAGGCATAGTTGGAGCAGGACACCACCGCAAAGCGGGCCCTGTCCTTGGCACTGCCCATGGCCGGGAAGGTGCGCGTGCGCCCCACCGGCGACATCTGGCCACCGACACGGAAGCGGTAGTAATACCAGTGATCCGGCAACAGGCCGGCTGCGTCGACCTTGACGCAGAAGTCATTGCTCGCCAGCGCATAGGTTTCAATGACCGTCACCAGTTGCTGCATGGACGGATCGCGCGCCACCTGCACCGTCACCGGAATCCGCAACGCGGTATCGTCTGCGGGGGTGACCCGGGTCCAGAGGATGACGCGATCGGAAAGCGGATCACCGGAAGCGACGCCATGACGGAACGACACCCGTGGCGGCGGCGGTACGCTGGCCGGCCCGCGATCATCGGTGTCGGCACCCATGGCGGTGGCGAGCGCGGCGTCGCTGCTGTCAGCGCCGCAGCCCGACAGGCCGGCAAGGGAAGCGGCGCCGGAAAGAATAAGCATGTCTCGGCGAGTGAGTGTCATGACGGTTTCCTGTCCTGGTCGGTCAGGAAACACTAGGCCTTTGCCGTGACAGTGCCAGCAGGTTTAGCCAAAACACAGCACAACAACAACAGCGTTTTTGCCTGTTGTCACAACGGGAAACCGAGCCTTTACGTGGCGCAACATTTATCGGTCATCACACCGACAGTAGCGTCAGCTGTTCAGCTGATGCGGATATCCCAGACCACTTCCGCCAGGGCCTCAAGACCCCGCTCGGCAAAACGCGGTTCGTTGGCGAGGATGTCAGCGCGGGACAGCTGAGTGACCTCATGGCCGGCGAACAGTTCTCTCACTTCCGCGGCGGCCACCGAAAACGGCGGTCCGTCCATTTGTGCCTGCGGGTATTCGAGGGTGATCAACAGACCACGGGCACCGCTGGCAAGTTGGCCCAGCAGGTGATCGACATAGCGGCGGCGCAGGGACGGTGGCAGGGCAATCAGCGCGGCCCGGTCATAGAACGCCGTAAAGGGCTCGGCGGCCTGGAAATCAAACCAGTCACTGCAGAGCAACCGCCAGCCATTGCCGTGGTAACCGGCGGCGTCAGCCACCAACGGCACATCATGCTCGCTGACGAAGGCATCCAGTGCCTGTTGCGATAACTCAATACCCGTGACTGCATGGCCCTGCGCATTGAGCCAGCACATGTCCAGGCTCTTGCCACACAGCGGCACCAGAACATCCGCAGCCACGGGGTGTTCCAGCGTGGACCAGTAACGGCACAGTTTCGGATGCGGGCGCGGCAGGTGAAAACCGATCTCGCCGGCCTGCCAGCGCGCATGCCAGAAATCCGGTTCCATGCTCAGGCCTCCGTCAGCATGATGCGCGGTGCATCAATGAAATGTTCCAGCGTGGCGATGTTCTCCGCCAGCCTGTTCATCGGTTGGCCCAGGTCATTGGCCACCCACCCAGCCAGAGTCAGGCCGGCCGCCCGGATCGCACCCACCGACAACAGGGCATGGTTGATGCAGCCCAGGCGCATACCCACCACCAGGATCACGGGCACATCCAGTTCCCGGGCCAGGTCGGCCATGGTCTCGCGATCATTCAGCGGCACCAGCCAGCCACCCGCACCTTCCACCAGCACCAGGTCTGCCTTGCGGCTCATCCAGGCGCCCTTGACGTAACCGGCCAGCCGCGACGCCGTGACCAGGCGCTTCTCCTCGGCGGCGGCGATATGGGGAGCAATGGCCGCTTCCAGGGCCACCGGATTGACCAGGTCATAATCCAGCGCCTCAGTGGCGCAGGCCATCAGTGCCGCTGCATCCTCATTGCGCCGGCCGTTTTCGGTCTGCTCCGCCCCGGCGGCAATGGGCTTGAGTCCGTAGCAGGTTTTCCCGGCCGCCGCCGCCGCCTCCAGCAGCCGGCAACTGACCCAGGTCTTGCCCACCTCCGTATCCGTACCGGTGACGAAATAACGCCCACTCAATGCCGTCATCTGTCTGTCTCTCCAGGTCTCAGGTTGTGCTTACAGGCTGTCCGCAGCCGGCTTGTGCGCCACCAGGTAGCCCACCTGCCAGGTGAGCGGCAATCCGCGTGTCTGCCGGCGGCGCTCGTAAGCGGCCTGCATGCGGGCAAACCGCCGTGGTGATACCAGCCCCCCGGCGCGGCCACGCACGACATGGGCACCGGTGGTGCGCAACATGGTGGCGACGGCGCGGACATCGTCGTAATACTCCACCACCTGCACCTGCTGGCTGACATCCATGCCCAGGCCCGCCGACGCCAGTGCCTGCTGCCATCGCGTCAAAGGCGCCAGCGCATTCACATGCTCACCGGCATCCGCTTGCGCCCAGCTGTCACGCAATTCAGCCAGGCTGCCCGCCAGGGGCAGGCACAAGGCCAGGGTGGCGCCCGGCGTCATCACACGGGCTGCCTCGGCAACGGCACGCTCGGGTGAAGCGGCCCACTGCAGGGCAAATGAGGAATACACCAGGTCGACACTGGCTGATGCCAGCGGCAGTGCCTCGGCGTCGGCACAGACCAGCGAAACCTGCTCATCACAACGCCCGCGATCGCGCGCTTCGGCAAGCATGGCTGTGGACACGTCCAGCGCCAGCCAGTGGCAGGTGTCAAAGGCGGCGCGCAGGGGCCTGATCAGTGGCAGGGTGCCGCAACCGATATCGAGCGCCCGGCGCGGCGCCGTCTCGGGCAACATGGCCAGCAGGGCCCGCGCACTGGCCTGCTGGATACCGGCGGCGGCATCGTAACTGTGCGCGGCCAGGGAAAACGCCCGTTGCACCGAGGCATCAAGCATCCACCACCCCGTTGTCGCGGTAGAAGTCCATCAGGGCCGTGACGAATATGTCCGGTGCCGAGATGAACGGCACGTGGGCAACACCCTGCTGCACGGCGATGGTCACGGCCGGGTTCAGGGCCTGCACGTCCACCGCCACGGCCGCAGGCACGATATTGTCCTTTTCACCAAACAGCATCAGTGTGGGCTGCTGCAACGCAGCCAGCGTCTGGCGCAGGTCGGCACTGGCGAGTATGTCGAGACCGCCCGCCAGTGCACGGCGTGCCGGCAGGCCGCAGAAATAGAGAATTTCCTTGAGCTTGCGCACATCGTCTCGCATGGTGTCCGCGCCCTTGCAGTTCAGCGCCAGGAAACGGATCAGGGTGCCCTCCACATCCTCATCGAACACCTCCCGGAATTTGGCCAGGATGTCCACGGGCATCGCCGCCGCCCAGTCATCTGCCTGGACAAAGCGCGGATTGGTGGCCACCGTTACCACACTCTGCACCTGCGCCGGCAACCGCTCGGCCAGTGCCAACGCCAGCAGTCCCCCCAGGGACCATCCCAGCAGGTGGCAACGGTCGGGCAACAACGGCGCAATCTGCGCGCAGAGGAAGTCCAGGTCGTAGTCGCCCGCCGGCAATGGACTCTGGCCCATGCCCGGCAGGTCGATCACGGTGACACGGAAGTGCGCCAGCAACGCCGGCATGATGTCGTCAAAGGCAATGGCGTGCAGGCCCCAGCCATGCAGCAGTACCAGGTCCTGCGCCGCATCCGCATCGGCGGCGGTGCAGCGGTAGGTATTGTGAAAAGGCACCAGTGCCGTCATCGGTCCTGATCTCCCGGATTCAGTGTGCGCCGCGCCAGGGCCAGCGCATCAAGCAGTTGCCCCAGGTCATCCTGTGTGTGGGCGGCGCTGAATGTTATGCGCAGACGTGCCTCGCCCGTCGGCACCGTGGGTGGCCGGATGGCCGGCACCAGCAGGCCCTGCTCACGCAAGCGCTGCGCCAGGGCCAGTGCATCGGCCTCGCTGCCCACCAGCAGTGGCTGGATCGGCGTCTGCGACGGCAGCAACTGCCAGCCCTGTGCCGTGGCCTGCTGGCGAAAATCCTGCACCAGCTGCGCCAGGTGCTGACGACGGTCATCAGCGGCGGCAATGATGTCCAGGCTCGCCAGCGTCGCCGCTGCCAGGGCAGGTGGCAGCGCCGTGGTATAGACGTAGGGGCGGGCAAACTGGATAAGGGTTTCAATCAACGCCTCACTGCCGGCAACGAACGCCCCGAACGTGCCGGCGGCCTTGCCCAGCGTGGCCATGTACACCGGCACACGCGCATTGACGCCCTGGGCATGCACACTGCCGCGGCCGCCCTCACCGAGCACACCAAAGCCATGGGCGTCATCCACCATGACCCAGGCATCCTGCGCCTCAGCCACATCGCACAGGGCGGCCAGGGGCGCACTATCACCGTCCATGGAAAACACGCCATCAGTCACCACCAGCTTGCGCCGTGCCGGACTGCCCGCCAGCTTGCTGGCCAGGTTATCGGGCTGGTTGTGCAGGTAACGGCGAAAGCGGGCGCCACTGGCGAGCCCGCCGTCGAGCAGGGAGGCGTGATTGAGCCGGTCTTCAAAGACCGCGTCCTGCTTGTCCAGCAACGCCGTCAGGATGCCCTGGTTGGCCATGTACCCGGTGGAGAACAGCAGCGCCCGGGGACGCCCGGTGAAGGCCGCCAGTTCTTCCTCCAGGGCCTCGTGCAGGTCGGTGTGGCCGGTGACCAGATGCGACGCCCCGCTGCCGACACCATAGCGCGCCGCGGCGTCCTGCATGGCCGCCACCACGTGCGGGTGCCCGGCCAGGCCCAGGTAATCGTTGCTGGCAAAGTTGATCAGGCGACGGCCAGCCAGCCGCGCTTCCCGGCCGCTGCCGCCGGACAGGGTCAGGCGCTGGCGATACTGGTGCCGGGCCCGACGTTCCGCCAGCGCGCTGTCGAGATCGAAGGCCATGGCAGGTCAGTGTTCCGTGGCGCGTTTCTTGAGCACATCCTTGGCCGGGCGTTTGCCCATGGCGTCATAGTAAAGCCCGGATGCCGGGTTTTCCCGGGCGGCGACAGTGTCCAGCAGGGCACCCTCGGTGGCCTCATCCGAACACTCCTGGCGCGGGTCCAGGGCATGCAGGCCCAGGCGCTGGAACAGCACCCGGTCGGCATTGGTTTCCGGGTTGTCCGTGGTCAGCAGGCGCTCGCCATAGAAGATGGAATTGGCGCCGGCCATGAAACACAGCGCCTGGGTCTGGTCGTTCATTTCCTGGCGACCGGCAGACAGCCGCACATAGGATGCCGGCATCAGGATGCGCGCCACGGCCACCGTGCGAACGAACTCGAACGGGTCCAGGTCATCCACCTCCGCCAGCGGCGTACCCTTGATCTTCACCAGCATATTGATGGGCACCGACTCCGGGTGCGCGGGCAGGTTGGCCAGTTGCTGCAACAGGCCAATGCGGTCGTTGCGGTCCTCGCCCATGCCGATGATGCCGCCGGCACAGACCTTGATGCCGGCGTCGCGCACATGGGCCAGGGTATCGAGGCGGTCATTGTAGGTGCGCGTGGAAATGATCTGGCTGTAATACTCCGGCGAGGTGTCCAGGTTGTGGTTGTAGTAATCCAGTCCGGCCTCGGCCAGCTCACCGGCCTGCTCATCAGTGAGCATGCCCAGGGTCATGCAGGTTTCCAGGCCCATGGCCTTCACCTGGCGCACCATGTCGAGCACGTAAGGCATGTCCTTGTCGCGCGGGCTGCGCCAGGCCGCGCCCATGCAGAACCGGGAGGCGCCTTTCTCTTTTGCCGCACGCGCCTCTTCCAGCACCTTCTGCACTTCCAGCAGCTTCTCTTTCTCCAGCTCGGTGTTGTAGTGCCCGGACTGGGAGCAGTACTTGCAGTCCTCCGGGCAGGCACCGGTCTTGATCGACAGCAGGGTGGACACCTGCACGGCATTGGCATCGAAATGCTGGCGGTGGACGCTGGCTGCCTGGAACAGCAGGTCGTTGAACGGCAAGGCAAACAGTGCCTCGATCTCGGCGCGTTGCCAGTCGTGGCGTACAGAATCCATGGGTGCTGACATCTTCCTGTCCTGCGGTAAAGGGCCCGACACTGGGCCAGAAGCGGCCTCCAGCCTAGCACCGCCCCCTTTTCTGTCAACTGACGAAAGATGTCAAAAGTTTACATTAGATCAATAATTAACCATTTTCGCCGCTGCCTGCTGTGTACCGGCCCGGCGGGTGACGACGCCCTGTGCGCCCCGTGCCTGGAACAGGCCAGCCTCAGCGCCGGCCCCGTGGCCGGCCCGGCATGCCAGCAGCCCCTGTGCCGCTGTGGCCTGCCGCTGGCCGGCGGCCGTGAAGACATGGCGGCGGATCTGTGCGGCCGCTGCCTGGGCGAGCCACCGCCGTGGTCCTGGCTGGCACCCATGGCCGCCTATGCCGGGCCGGTGCGGCCGCTGGTCAACCGTTTCAAACACCAGCACTGCCACGCCGCTGAACGCGCCCTGCAGCAGCTGGCTCGCCACCACTGGCCGGCGCGACTCAACCAGCTGCCGGCGCAGGCGCTGCTGGTCCCGGTGCCGCTGCACTGGACCCGCCAGTGGTTCAGGGGCTTTAACCAGGCCGCCCGGCTGGCGGCATTCTTCAGCCACCACACGGGCCTGGCGATGGCACCGGTGCTGCGCCGGCGCCGGGGGCGTCCGCAGCAATCGGCATCGCGCCGCGGCCGCAGTCGCGCCAGTCCCGGCTTCCACTGCCGGGCCAGCCTGTCCGGGCGCACCGTTATCCTGGTGGATGACGTGGTCACCACCGGCCAAACCGCGCGCGCCGCATGCCTCGCCCTGGAGGCCGCCGGGGCCGAAATCGCCGGGGTGATTTGCCTGGCCCGCACACTCCCCAAATGACCCGGGCTGAGCGCAGCCCCGGGAGAGCAAAACTCAGAAACACAGGCCATGTGCAGCGCCGGAGCTTCTGACATAATGCCCACGACCGGGGAGCGCCAGACACGCTGGCGGTTTCCTGAATTGGGGGTCAGGAGGTTTACATAATGATAATTCGATACTGTCTCATCGCCCTTGTGGCATTGCTGCCGCTGTCCATGACGGCGCAGGCGGAAGATCCGTACTCCGGCGTCAAGGTGCTGCGCGGCACCGTGGTATCCGCCGGTCGCGTGGACCCGGTGGAAAACATTGGTACCGGCCTGTTCTTCGATGCCAACTACTCCAGCGTGGCCGTCAACTTCGGCGCCGCCACCAAGAAGTTCGGCAGCCTGCCCGGTACCGATGTGCTCGACGGTGACTGTGAGGAGTGCGTGGCCGATGGGCGTCGCGTCAACAATGCCTACGCCGGTGTCGGCTTCAGTCGTATCCTGCAGTTCCAGTACGGGTACGGCACAGAGGGCGGACTGCTGCGCCTGCGCTCGGACTTCAACTTCCGCGCCATCGTCGATTTCGTTACCCAGACACAAACGCGCAAGGACCGCATGCTGCTGGCCGATCGCATCACCTTCACCATTTCCGGGGAAGCCTACCAGGACAAGGAAAGTGAAGGCTTCGACAACACCACCTGGGGCATCGGCCTGCTGTTCTGATGGACATCACCCTGTACCGGGGCCACACGCCGCCGGCCAATCCCGACGGTATCACCGTGGTCATTGATGTGATCCGTGCATTCACCACCGCCCACGAGGCCTTCGTGGGCGGCGCCCGCCACATCCACCTGGTGGCCACCGCGCGCCAGGCGCTGCAACTGAAACAGGACAACCCGGACTGGCTGCTGGCCGGCGAGGTGGACGCCCTGCCCATCGACGGCTTCGACTTCGGCAATTCGCCCTGGGAAATGCGCCGTACCGACGTGGCCGGACGCGAGCTGGTACAACGCACCACCAACGGGGTCACCGCCACCCTGGCCGCGCGCAACAGTGCCACCGTGCTGGTGGCGGGCCTGATCAACGCGCGCGCCACCGCTGCCTGGATCCGCCAGCAACCGCCACAACCGGTGCTGCTGGTGGCCTCGCACCCCACCGGCGACGAGGACATGGCCTGCGCCGAATTCATTCGCCAGCAGCTTACCGGTGAAGGCACCGACCTGGCCGAGGCCATGACCCGTACCCGTGATGCGACGGCGGCGGCCAAGTTCCTGCGCGGTGATCACCCACGCCTGCGTGCGGATGACATCCATATCGCCGCCAGTGACGCGGGCGAGGACGCCCTGGTGATGCAGGCGGACTTCAGCGAGACCCTGCCACGCCTGACCTGCCTCAACCGGGCCGGCCTTCACGACCACAGCTGACGCAATACCTGCCCGGCCGGTACTCTGCTGTCATTGACCCTGCTGGTAGCGCCGTGATCTGATGGCGTTCAAACGAGCGTTTGAATCTATCGGAGACAGTCATGATCGAGTGGAGCGAATCCCAGCAGATGATCCAGAAAATGGTGCGCGACTTCGTCGAGAAGGAAGTGGTGCCCCAGCTGGACGACATCGAGTACAACGGTGTGCCCCCCTACGACATCCTGCGCAAGCTGATCAAGACCTTCGGCATGGATGTCATGGCGAAGCAGTCCTTCGACAAGCAGATCGCCCGTGAGAAGGCCCTGGCGGCGGGCGAGGACGTGGCCAAGAAAGAGAAGAAGGACGGCCCCAGTGCCATGGCTGGCGAAGAAGCCGCCATGCGCATGATTCCCATCATCGAGATCTGCAAGCATGCGCAGGGCCTGGTCACGGCCATGGGCGTATCCATGGGACTGGCCGGTGGCGCCATCATGAGCAAGGGCACCACCGAGCAGAAGGAGCGCTGGGCGCTGGAGCTGCTGACCCTCGAGAAGGTTGGCGCCTGGGCCATTTCCGAGCCCAATGCCGGCTCTGATGCCTTTGGCCAGATGAAGACGCTGGCACGGCGCGACGGCAATGGCGGCTACATCATCAATGGCGCCAAGACCTGGATCACCAACGGGCCCTTTGCAGACACCATCATCCTGATCTGCAAGCTGGATGAAGAGGGTGTGGCGCCGCAAGACCGCAAGATCGTCTCCTTCATCCTCGACAGCGGCATGGACGGGCTGGAACAGTCCAAGCCGTTCAAGAAAATGGGCATCGGCTCGTCACCCACGGGCGAGCTGTTCCTGTCAGACGTGAAAGTGGGCGTGGACCGGCTGCTTGGCGGCAGCGAGGACGGTTACGGCCGCTCCGGCGCCAAGGGCACGTTCATGCAGGAGCGTGCCGGCGTCGCCGCCATGGCCCTGGGCATGGTGGAACGGGCCCTGCAGCTGTCCACACAGTATGCCAACGACCGCGTCCAGTTCGGCCGCGCCATCGGCCAGAACCAGCTGATCCAGCTGAAGCTGGCGAAGATGGAGGTGGCCCGCACCAACCTGCAGAACATGGTATTCCGCTATATCGAGATGACCGCCGAGGGCAAGCAGATGACCATGGCAGAGGCATCGGCAATGAAGCTGTATGCGGCCCAGGCGGCCATGGAGGTGGCCACCGAGGCGGTACAGATTCACGGCGGCTACGGCTACATGCGCGAATCACGGGTGGAACAGCTGATGCGCGACGCCAAGATCCTGCAGATCTACGCCGGCACCGATGAGATGCAGATCATTGCCATTGCCCGGGACCTGCTCGCGCGGGCCTGAGCCCCTGTCAGCCGGGGCCAATCGCTGCGGGTTGGCCCAAATGACCATGACCCTGGCGCCTTCAGTCCTTGTGCTGACTGTCGTGCGCCATAGAATACGCCGTTCCTATTATCAAGGTAGTAGCGAAATGCGCGTATTCCGATACCGGGCGGACCGCCCTGCCGCCGCCCTCGTGCTGGCGGTACTGGCAGCCCAACTGACCATCTTCTTCGCCGTCGAGAGCGACCTTCATGCGGCCGGCTGGGTGGCATTGCTGCTGGGCATACAGGTATCCAGTGGCGCCATCTGCCACAACCACCACCACGTCAACACCTTCTGCATGCGCTGGCTGAACCGGGTCTATGAGGTGATCCTCTACTGGCAGACAGGCACCAGCCCCTACAGCTGGACGCTGCACCACAACATCGGTCACCACAAACATTACCTGGACCCGGAGAACGACCCGTCGCCCTGGCAGCACAAGGACGGCCGCATGATGTCCCGCTGGTACTACGACCTGGTCAATGCCGCCCGCATCTACCCGGAGATCATGCGTATCGGGCGCGACCACCCCACGCTGTACCGCAAGTTCAAGCGCATGTTCGTGCTTGCCAACCTGCCTCTGGTGGTGCTCGCCTGGCTCGACCCCAGCCGTACCCTGATCGTGTTCCTGTTGCCCATGGCACTGCTGCTGGTGGTATTGCTGGACAACACCTGGGGCCAGCATGCCGGTACCGCGCTGGACGACCACTACGTGGCCTCACGCAACGTCGAGCGGCCACTGTACAATCGCACCTCGTGGAACCTGGGCTACCATACCGCCCACCACATGCTGCCAGGCCTGCACTGGAGCAAATTGCCGGAACTGCACGAGAAGATCCGTGCACGCATCCCCGATCACCTGATCGCCGACACACTGCTGCTGCAGTGGGTGCCCGGCCGGGAACAACGCGAACACTAGGCCGAGACCATGAGAATCCTGCTGATCGCCGCCCTCGCGCTGGTGACCCTGCCAGCGGCCGCCCAGCCGTGCCACTACTACTGGACCACGGACTGCTTCGAGATACGTGACGCCCGCAGCCGCGACATTACCCACCATGTGCTGGTATCGGCCAGCGTGTACAGCCGCCAGCTTGCCGAGGGCGCCCAGTGCAGCGCCGAGGGCCTGGCCCTGTCGGCGGATCACCTGGGTGATGTCCTCAAGCGCTTCAACCGCACCCTGAAGAAGATCGACGGCTGCCGCCAGCTGGACACCCTGTCCCCGGACACCTTCAGCGACGCCACCCAGGCTTCGCAGGCGTGGCGCCGGCTGCAGAAAGCGCGCGCTTTCAAGCAGGTCCATGAAATCAGGCGATTGCCTGAGGATTGACCGGCGCCACCCTGGCGTGTCACGACGCTGGGACAGCGTCGCCAGTGTGCTATGATGCGGCTCTGGAATTCAGGCACCAGGACAGAATAATGACAACAATACTGCGCCCGTTAACGACCCTGACCCTGCTCGGCAGCCTGCTGCTGACCGGCTGCCAGGGACTACAGGGGGAACGCGACGGTGACACCTACTATTCACCCGCTGCGGCTTACTCCATTGATCTGACCACCAACTCCTTCCGTGGCGACGTGACGCTGGACGAGCGTTGCGACCGTTTTGGCGGTTCCACCACGTTCTGGGATGACAACGGTCGCATGTTCCGTATCGATTACCTGCGCGTGGAAGGCAATCCCAATATCCGCGCGCCGCGTTTCGCCTCCGACCTGACCCTGCTGAACCTGGTGCTCAATGCCTACCTGCGCGGCATCGTGGCGGAGGGCCCGATGATCAATTCCGCCGAGGTGGTGCACCGGGAGTTCCTGCAGGAAACCGATCCCCGCGCCCTGTTCACCATCGTCAGCCTGGACGTGGACAGCAGCCGCGTGGACGGCTCGCCGGATGTATCAGGCAACTACTACTACGGTTTCATGCTGTTCAAGAAAGGCCAGCTGGTGTACCTGGTGCAGCATCGACAGCCCGCCCTGATGGTAGATACCATGGAGTCAGTTCTCCTGCGTATGGCTGATGCCATGGAGATTCCGGGCAAGGTGCGTGACGACACCGAAATCGAGCGCACCCGCCGAATTCTTGCTCGCCTGGCACCGGGCGAAACCGAAGGTGACCCGGTACGCCTGTGCGAGCCCGAAAGCTAGGGTGAAACATGAGTCTGTCCAAGGAAACCTGCACTGCCTGCCGTGCTGACGCACCCCGGGTAAGCGAAGACGATGTCCAGGCCCTGCGCCAGGACATCCCGGAATGGAAGCTGGTGGAAGAGGATGGCGAGGAAAAGCTGCAACGCCAGTTCACTTTCCCGGATTTTGGCAAGGCACTGGCCTTCACCAACGCCGTGGGCGATATGGCTGAAAGCCTCGACCATCATCCGGCGCTGCTGACTGAATACGGCAAGGTCACCGTCACCTGGTGGACCCACAAGATTGGCGGCCTGCACCGCAACGACTTCATCTGTGCAGCCCGCACGGACGAGCTTTACACCCACTGAGCCACCGGCGTCGCCCGCACATGCAGTCTTCCCCCTGGCGGCGCGCGCTGCTGATCAATATTGTGCTCTGGATGTTGCTGGCCCCTCTGGCCGTGACATCCTGGCAGCACGCCCATTTCCAGGCGCCGCCGGTGTGGCCACTGCCGGACGATCCGGTGGCTGCCCGCAAGGCGCGCCTGATCAATAACCTCCTGCCGCACATCCATGCCGCCAACCGGGCACTGATCGCCGACCGCCAGCGCCTGCAGAAACTGCAGCAGCAGCTGGCCGACGGCAAGAGCCTGCGACGCAACGACCGCCAGTGGCTGGCACGCCAGCGTGAGCTCTACCGTATCAATGAGGAGCGGGCAGAAGACGGCGCCATTGCCGAGCTGTTGCGGCGCGTGGATATCATCCCGTCGGACCTGGCCCTGGCGCAGGCGGCGCTGGAATCGGCCTGGGGGCAGTCACGTTTCTCCCGCCAGGGGAACAACTACTTTGGCCAGTGGTGCTTCACCGACGGCTGCGGCCTGGTGCCCCGGCAGCGCCCGGATGGTGCCCGCCATGAAGTGGCCGTATTCGCCACGCCAGCCAGCAGCGTCCGGGCCTACATGCGCAACCTGAATTCGCACCCGCGCTACGCCATGTTGCGCCGGCTGCGCGCGCAGCAACGCCAGCAGGGGAAGGAGCCCTCGGGCTACCAGATGGCCGCCGGGCTGGAGGGCTACTCCGCCATCGGCCAGCAGTATGTGCGCACCGTCCGCGGACTGATCCGCAGCAATGACCTGTCCCGTTTCACCCTGCCGGCTCAGGGCTCGGCATACCACTGATCGCCGTCCCGGATCATCCACAGCCAGCTGAACCAGTGATATCGCTGCCCCTGCGCTGCCGCCGTGCAGGTATACCGGTGGCGCCCCGGCGCCAGCGGCTCAGCGGCACGCAAACGCACCTGCAGCCCCTGCTCTCGCCGCTGCACCAGCGGCACAACCGGCTCACCACCCACAAAACAGTTGAGTGGCCGATCCCAGTCAGCCGGCATCAGCAGTTCAAGCCACGGCCGCCTGTCCGTGGTAATGCCGCTGGCCGGTGAGCTGGCCTGCACCGGCAGGGGCAGGGCCATCAACTTGTCGTACAGGGGCTCCCAGGCCGCATAGCGCTGGTTGACCGCAATGCGCGGTATCGCCTGCCAGTTCATGTCTGCGTGGACCGCTCCGGTATGCTGGGCAAAGGCCAGGTAGCCCTCAGACGCCAGCGCGCGTTCCAGTTCCGGCGACGATTCGCCATACGGCCATGCCAGGTAATGCGGGCTGTCAAAATGACTGGCCAGAAACGCCTGCGCCCGGGCCACGTCCACCACACTGCGCGCCACGCTCTGGCGCACCATATGGTCGTGGCTGAAGCCATGATTGAGGATGCGGTGGCCCCGGCGGGCCGCCGCGCGCAGGGAGTCCAGGTCCATCATGCTGGCGCCACCGATCTGGTCCACGGAAACGAAAATGGCGGCCTTCCAGCCACGGGCGTCCAGCAGTGGCAGGGCATGCTCAGCGATACTGGCGTAACCATCATCAAAGGTGATCGCCACCTGCCGGTCATGGGGAAGCCCCTCGGCAACGCGGGCCACCAGATCGGTGAGTGGCACCACCTCGAAGGCATTGTCCTCCAGCAGCTGCAGATGCCTGGCAAAGGTATCCGGGGACACCGAGGTGGCCGCCGGGGTGGTCTCGCTGACGTGGTGGTACATCAGGATACTGCCCGCCCGGGCAGCGCCAGCGGCCAGGCACAGCAGGCACATGACGGTTTTCATCAGTTTACTGAACATTTCGGTTACCGGGACCGCCTGCGGCCTTTGCTAGCATGTGCCAAACATCGCTGGAGAACACCATGTCACTCACCCAGGAACAGCTGGAAACAATCCGCACCGCGTCGGAAAACACGTTTCCGTTCGTGTCGCGTTGCGGCGTCAAGGTACTCGATCTCGGCCGCGGCTACTGCAAGATGCTGATGCCGTTCGAACCCAACATCAACCACGTCAACATGATGTACGCGGGTGCGCTGTACACCATTGCCGAGCTGCCCGGCGGCGTCATCTATACGACCAGCTTTGACGCTACGCGGTTCTATCCCATCGTCAAGGAAATGAGTATCCGTTTTCGCCGTCCGGCAAAAACAGACGTTACCGTGGAAGTGCACATGGCCGAGGAAGAAATCGAGCGCGTGCAGGCAGAAGCAGATGCCAACGGCAAGTGCGACTTCGAATGGGACGTGGAGATCAAGGATACCAGCGGCGAGGTGGTGGCCATCACCCATAATGTCTACCAGCTGCGCAAGATCGGCATATGATTGCCGAGGCTCCCTGGCGCCTGCGCGGACGCGCTTACATCTGCGCCCTTGAACTGCCCGACACACAGCGCCAGCAGCAGGCCGGCACGCCAGAAGCGCTGGGCCAGCCTGGCGGTCGGCGCAGCCTGGTGATGTACGTGGACTACAGCCACTCGGATGTCGGGCCGTACCACGAGCTGCTGTTCATACCCGGCAGTTTCCCCTTTGCCGATGGCCGCCGTCATCCATCCATCGGCCGCATCTATGTTTCCAGCCAGGACAGCGTCGACAGTGGCCGGCACAACTGGGGCATTCCCAAACAGCGCGCTGATTTCAGTATCGAGCGTGGCACACGACGCGACAGCATCACCGTTACTACCGGCGGCGACACGATTGCCCGCCTGTCGTTGCGCCATGGCCGGCTGGCCCTGCCGGCACCTGGTGTGCTGCTGCCACCGCGCTACCGCACGTTGGGCCAACTGCAGGACAACCAGCATTTCCTCTACGCACCCGCCAGCATCGGACTGATGCATCGGGCCACGGTGGAGTCGGTGTGGGGGGATGGTGATAATTTTCCGGCAATCCAGCACGGCAACATCACCGGGGCGGCCTACCTGAGCCGTTTCTACATGCGCTTCCCGGTTGCCAGGCGCCTGCCGGCAACGGCCTGAGCCGCCGTCAGGGGCCCTCGCAGCCGCTCATCATGGTGGCCACGGACGTGGTGCAACGCCAGTTGAGCGCCCCCATGGGGCCGTCCGAGGGTGTCAGGATGACCCATTCGCCACCCAGGTCACCCTTGAGCACCGCATGAATTTCACCGCCTGGCTCCATCACCACCCGTTCGATCACCTTGGAACTGTTGAAGGCGCCAGCATCGATGCCGATCTCGGACAGGCTGTCGGGGAACCGTCCGTTGGAAAACCAGAACTCGGCCACATAGGTCTTCACCGGCATCATTTCTGACAGGGCGCCGGCCAGGGCACTGTTGTTGCTGAACTGCGTCAGACCCGGAAGGCTGTCCCACCAACTACCCACGCCGCCCTCATCAGCCTTGCGCGGCGGCAACGCCTGGACCAGCCCCTGCAGCTCCTCGTCAACCTGTGTCTCGAGCAACAGCTGCACGAGACAGCTGCGACCGGACCAGACCCGCTGCACTTCGGTCCACTGGCCATTGGTCTGCAGCGCCCGGGCCAGGTCCTGCTTCAGGGCTTCACGGTCCTTGCCGGCAAAACGGTAGTCATCCAACACCTTGTGGAAGGTCTTCAATGAGCGCGCCTGGTCAACAATATCTGCCGTGGCCCGGTCGCTGGCCTCCCGATAGGCACGGTCACACACCGCCTGCTCGGTCTCACTGTCGAAGGCCTGCACCAGCGCCTGCGCATTACTGGATGCACCGTGAGCAACAGCGGTAAACGACAACAGGAAAACAGCAATCGGCCAGCGCATTCAGCGGCTCCCGAACTCGTGTACCGCTTCAATAAATACCCGCGCGTGTTCCGGGTCAACCTGGGGTGTGATGCCGTGGCCAAGGTTGAACACATGACCGGGGTAGTCGCCGAAGTCGGTGATGATGCGTTTCACTTCGGCGCGGATGGTCTCCGGTGAGGCATACAGCACCGCCGGGTCCATGTTGCCCTGCAAGGCTACCTTGTGGCCGACACGCCGGCGCGCCTCGCCGATATTGATGGTCCAGTCCAGGCCAAGCGCATCGCAGCCACTGTCGGCCATGGACTCCAGCCAGAGGCCGCCGTTCTTGGTAAACAGGATCACCGGCACCTTGCGACCGTCATGCTCGCGCACAAGGCCGTCGACGATCTGCTTCATGTAGCGTAGCGAAAAGGCCTGGTACGCCTCGGCCGACAGGGCACCCCCCCAGGTATCGAAAATCTGTACCGCCTGGGCGCCGTGGCGGATCTGCGCATTGAGGTAGTCCGTGACGGCGCGCGCCAGTTTGTCGAGCAGCTGGTGGGCGATTTCCGGCTGGTCATAGATCATCGCCTTGAGGTGGCGAAAATCCTTTGATGACCCGCCTTCCACCATGTACGTGGCCAGTGTCCAGGGGCTACCGGAAAAGCCGATCAGGGGTACCGAGCCATTCAGCGCCGAGCGAATGGTAGACACCGCCCGCATGACGTAATCCAGGTCAGTCTCTGCATCCGGCACTGGCAGATTGGCGACGTCCTCGGCGGTGCGCACGGTCTTGCGAAAACGCGGCCCCTCACCGGCCTCGAAATACAGCCCCAGTCCCATGGCGTCGGGAATGGTGAGGATGTCTGAAAACAGGATGGCGGCATCAAGGGGATAACGTGCCAGCGGTTGCAGCGTCACCTCACAGGCTAGGTCCGCATTGCGGCACAGGTCCATGAAACTGCCGGCATGTTCACGGGATGCGCGGTATTCGGGCAGGTAGCGTCCTGCCTGGCGCATCATCCATACGGGTGTGCGGGAAACCGGCTCGCGCGCAAGGGCACGCAGGAAAAGGTCATTTTTCAGTTCACTGGCAGACATAACAGGCTTCCCGACTCGAAACGCCCGCCGCTGGCGGACAGGCGTGCAATCACGCCAACAAATACAAAAACGGGCCCGACAGGGGCCCGTGTATCTTACCCGTACCAGACAGGTTTAGACATCCAGGTAATCGAGGATACCCTTCGCCGCCTCGCGGCCTTCCCAGATAGCCGTCACCACCAGGTCGGAGCCGCGCACCATATCGCCACCCGCGAATATCTTCTCGTTGGACGTCTGGAACGGGAATGCCTGCTTCTCCAGCGCCGTGACACGGCCGGAATCATCCGTAGCCACCTGCTTGCCCTCGAACCATTCCGCCGGGCTCGGGCGGAAACCGAAGGCAATGATCACAGCATCGGCGGGCAGGATTTCCTCACTGCCGGCAATCGGCTCGGGACGACGGCGGCCGTTGGCATCCGGCTCGCCCAGCGCGGTTTCCACCACCTTGACCCCGGTGACCTTGCCTCCCTCGCCGACGATCTCGATGGGCTGGCGATTGAACAGGAACTGCACGCCCTCTTCCTTGGCATTGGCCACCTCACGGCGGGAACCGGGCATGTTTTCCTCGTCACGGCGGTAGGCACAGGTAACGCTGTCGGCGCCCTGGCGGATGGACGTGCGGTTGCAGTCCATGGCCGTATCACCACCGCCAAGCACCACCACGCGCTGGCCGCTGACGTCGATAAAGTCAGCCGGGTCCTTCTCGAAACCGAGGTTGCGGTTGACGTTGGACACCAGGAACGGCAGCGCCTCATGGACACCCTCAAGCTCCTCGCCGGGGAAGCCGCCTTTCATGTAGGTGTAGGTCCCCATGCCCATGAACACGGCATCGTATTCTTCTAGCAGCTCGTCGATGGTCACATCCGTGCCGATCTCCGTGTTCAGGCGGAACTCCACACCCATGCCCTCGAAGATCTCCCGACGCTTGGCCATTACCGGCTTTTCCAGCTTGAATTCGGGAATGCCGAAGGTGAGCAGCCCACCGATTTCCGGATAGCGGTCAAACACCACCGGCTTCACACCACTGCGCGCCAGTACATCGGCGCAGCCGAGACCTGCAGGACCGGCACCGATCACTGCCACTTTCCTGTCGGTCCAGACAACGTCCGACATGTCCGGGCGCCAACCCATGGCGATGGCGGTGTCGGTAATGTACTTCTCGGTGGAACCGATAGTCACCGCGCCGAAACCGTCATTGAGGGTGCAGGCGCCCTCACAGAGGCGATCCTGGGGACAAACGCGACCACAGACTTCAGGCAGTGAATTGGTCTGGTGACACAGCTCCACCGCTTCCATCAGGTTGCCTTCGGAAATCAGCTTCAACCAGTTGGGAATGTAGTTGTGTACCGGACACTTCCACTCACAGTACGGGTTGCCACAGGCCAGGCACCGATGTGCCTGGTTCTGCACCTCATTCTGGTCGAAGGGATGGTAGATCTCTTCGTACTTGACCCGACGTGATTCGATTTCCTTCTTTTTCGGATCCTGACGCGGCACGTCCAGGAACTGAAAATCGTTATGCAGTCGTTCAGCCATTTTACTACCCCGTTTCCGTCAGGCCGGATTGGCGCGCGTCGTTTTCAGCAGGCTGCCCAGGCTTGCGGCCTTGGGCTTGACCAGCCAGAACTTGCGGCTCATGGCGTCAAAGTTGTCGAGCACTTCCCGGCCCCAGTCACTGCCGGTTTCTTCCACGTATTCACGCAGCACACGCAACAGGAGGCTGCGATGCGCCTCGGTAGCCTCACTGCTGATCCGCTGGATCTCGATAAGCTCCGGATTGATCTTGTCGAAGAAGTTGTTGTCCAGGTCGAGCACAAAGGCGAAGCCACCGGTCATACCGGCGCCGAAGTTGTAGCCCGTGTTGCCCAGCACCGTGACACAACCACCGGTCATGTATTCACAGCAGTGGTCGCCGGCACCTTCAACCACGGCATGGGCACCGGAGTTGCGCACGCCGAAACGCTCGCCGGCGCTGCCCGCCGCAAACAGCTTGCCGCCGGTGGCACCGTACAGGCAGGTATTGCCGACGATGGAGGTTTCCTGGCTCTTGAACGGGCTGCCCTTGGGCGGCGTGATCACCAGCTTGCCGCCAGCCATGCCCTTGCCGACATAGTCGTTGGCGTCACCTTCGAGGTACATGTGCAGGCCGCCGGCATTGAACACACCGAAGCTCTGGCCGGCGGTACCCAGCAGACGGATACGCACCGGTGCCGACTCCATGTCCAGGTTGCCGTGCCGGCGCGCGATCTCACCGGAGATCCGGGCACCAATGGAACGGTTGCAGTTGGTCACCGTGTAGTGGAAGGAACCGCCGGACTTGTTCTCGATTGCCGGAAGGATTTCTTCCACCATCTGTTCAGCCAACTCGCCCTTGTCAAAGGGCTCATTGCGGCGCACCTGGCAGAACTGCGGCTTGTCCGCCGGTACGGCGTCATTGTGCAGGATCGGCGACAGGTCCAGCTTCTTCTGCTTTTCGGTCTTGCCTTCCAGCACTTCCAGCAGGTCGGTGCGGCCGATCAGCTCAGCCATGGAACGCAGGCCCAGCTGGGCCAGCAACTGGCGAACCTCTTCCGCGACAAAGTGGAAGTAGTTCATCAGCATTTCCGGCGCACCGATGAAGTGATCGTCACGCAGTTTTTCGTTCTGCGTGGCGACGCCGGTGGCGCAGTTGTTCAGGTGACAGATGCGCAGGTATTTGCAGCCCAGCACGACCATGGGCACGGTGCCGAAACCGAAGCTCTCGGCGCCAAGGATGGCCGCCTTGACCACGTCGAGGCCGGTTTTCAGGCCACCGTCTGTCTGCAGACGGATCTTGTCGCGCAGGTCATTGGCACGCAGTGCCTGGTGCGCCTCGGTCAGGCCCAGCTCCCACGGAGAGCCGGCATACCGGATCGAGGTCAGCGGGCTGGCAGCCGTACCACCGTCATAACCGGAAATGGTAATCAGGTCGGCGTAGGCCTTGGCCACACCGGCGGCAATGGTGCCGACACCGGGCTCGGACACCAGCTTCACGGAAACCTGTGCCTGCGGATTGACCTGCTTGAGGTCAAAGATCAGCTGGGCCAGGTCCTCGATGGAATAGATGTCGTGGTGCGGCGGCGGTGAAATCAGGGTAACGCCGGGCACAGAGTGACGCAGGCGGGCGATCAGCTCGTTCACCTTGCCACCGGGCAGCTGCCCGCCTTCACCGGGCTTGGCACCCTGGGCCACCTTGATCTGCAGCACCTCGGCATTGACCAGGTAATGCGGCGTGACGCCGAAACGGCCGGACGCGATCTGCTTGATCTTGGAGACACGCTCGGTGCCGAAGCGGGCCGGGTCTTCACCGCCCTCGCCGGAATTGGAACGACCACCCAGGCGATTCATTGCCGTGGCAATGGCCTCATGGGCCTCCGGTGACAGGGCGCCCAGGGACATGCCGGCCGAGTCAAAACGCGGCAGGATGTTTTCCGCCGGCTCCACCTCGTTGACATCGATGGCCTGTACATCCGTGCGCAGCCGCAGCAGGTCACGAATGGTGGCAATACCGCGCTCATTCACCAGGTTGGCGAACTCAAGGTAGTCGCTGTACTCACCGGAATTCACCGCCTGGTGCAGGGCATACACCACATCCGGATTGAAGGCGTGGTATTCCTTGCCGTGGATGTACTTGAGCACACCACCGGCATCAATGGGCTTGCGCTGCTTCCAGGCGTCCTTGCACAGCACTTCCTGGTCGGCCTGGAAGTCACTGAACTCGGCACCGCCGATGCGGCTCTGGACACCGCAGAAACACACATCCACCACCTGGCGGGAAATGCCGATGGCTTCGAACAGCTGGGCACCGCGGTAGGAGGCAATGGTGGAGATACCCATCTTCGACAGGATCTTCAGCAGGCCCTTGTTGATGCCCTTGCGGAAATTCTTCTGCAGCTCGACACCATCACCGATCAGCTCACCGGAATTGACCATGTCGCAGATCACGTCATAGGCGAGGTAGGGATAGACGGCGGTGGCGCCAAAGCCGAACAGCACCGCAAAGTGGTGCGGGTCCCGGGCGGTGGCGGTCTCGACAATGATATTGGCGCTGCAACGCAGGCCTTCATTGATCAGCCGGTGGTGCACGGCACCAGTGGCCATGGCCGCATGGATGGTGAGCTGGCCGGGCTTGATGCCATGGTCGGACAGCACCAGCAGCACCTTGTCGGCCTTGACGGCCTCAACGGCCGCGTCGCACAGCTGTTGTACGGCCTTCTCCAGGCCCGTGGCCGGATCATAGTGCAGCGCCAGTCGCTCGGCCGCATACCCGGGGCGGTCGATGTTGAGCAGGTTGCTGAACTTGGAGTGCGACAGCACCGGCGTCGACAGGATGCCACGGTCAGCGTGATCCGGGGTTTCCTCGAACACGTTCCGCTCGGCACCGATACAGGTCTCCAGCGACATGACGATGGCTTCGCGCAGGGGATCGATGGGCGGGTTGGTAACCTGGGCGAACTGCTGGCGGAAATAGTCATAGACCGAGCGCTGGCGCTCGGACAGCACCGCCATCGGGGTGTCATCACCCATGGAACCCACCGCTTCCTGGCCATTCTCTGCCAGCGGCCGCAGTACCTGGTCGCGCTCCTCGAAGGTCACCTGGAACAGCTTCTGGTAGGCCAGCAGCTCGTCAGGATTAACCTCGTCAACGCGCTTTTCTTCCTGCTCGTAATCCGCCTCGATACGCAGGCCGTGCTCTTTCAGCCACTGGCGATACGGATGCGCCACCTTGAGGCGACTGTCCACGTCGTCGGTGTGCAGGACTTCACCGGACTCGGTGTCCACGGCCAGAATCTGGCCCGGACCGACACGCCCTTTCGCCACCACATCTTCCGGCTGGTAGGAATAGACACCAATTTCCGAGGACACCGTCAGGAAGCCGTTCTTGGTGATTACCCAGCGCGACGGACGCAGGCCGTTACGGTCCAGCATGCAGACGGCGTAGCGGCCGTCGGTGAGAACCATACCGGCCGGGCCGTCCCACGGTTCCATGTGCATGGAGTTGTACTCATAGAACGCACGCAGGTCGGTGTCCATGGACTCCACGTTCTGCCACGCCGGCGGCACCATCATGCGCACGGCACGGAACAGGTCCATGCCGCCGGCAAGCAGCACCTCGAGCATGTTGTCCATGCTGGACGAGTCAGAACCGGTACGGTTCACCAGCGGCTCGATGGCCTCCAGTTCCGGCAGCAGTTCGCTCTTGAACTTGGGCGTGCGGGCAAGCGACCAGTTGCGGTTGCCCTGGATGGTGTTGATCTCGCCATTGTGGGCCAGGTAGCGGAACGGCTGGGCCAGCGGCCAGCGCGGCATGGTGTTGGTGGAGAAACGCTGGTGGAAGACGACAATGGCCGTCTCCATGGCGTCATCACCCAGGTCCAGGTAGAACGCCGGCAGGTCCACCGGCATCATCAGGCCCTTGTAGGAAACCACTGTGGCAGACAGGGAACAGACGTAGAAATTTTCCTGGCCATCAAGGCGCTTCTCGGCGCGCCGGCGGGCAAAGAACAGACGCCGGTTGAGTTCGACATCGGATACGCCGTCAGCGCCGACGAACACCTGGGCAAAGGCCGGCAGGGACTCCATGGCGATGCTGCCAAGACAGGCGTTGTCCGTGGGCACATCGCGCCAGCCGAGCACGGTCAGGTCCTGGCGGGCGATCTCTTCGTCCAGCACGGCTTTCTGCTCGCGGGCAAGGGCGTCGTCCGGGTCAAGGAACAGCATGCCGACACCGTAGGCATCACCCAGCTCAAAGCCGAGCTCGGCAGCCACCTTGCGGAAGAAACCGTCGGGCTTCTGCAGCAGCAGGCCACAACCATCACCGGTCTTGCCGTCGGCGTTGATGCCGCCACGGTGGGTCATGCAGGTCAGCGCTTCAATGGCGGTCTGCAAAAGGGTGTGGCTGGGCTTGCCCTCCATATGGGCAATCAGGCCGAAGCCGCAGTTATCCCGGAATTCTCCGGGCTCATAGAGCCCGCGCACCAGCGTAGAGTTCTGCTGCATCAAAACCGTTCCTCTTTGAAATTCAAAAGCTTACAGAAGGCGTACGGCGTCAGGACGTAGATGACGGCGAAAAGGGATGCACATTCTACACATCGGCGCATAAGCGGACAAATGCGCGTTGTGGGGTTATTACCGACCGGCCGGTCAGCGAATGTCCTGGACCACCGCTTCCACGGAACGCGGGAACGGGCCGCGGTCACGCAGCGATGCCGGCAGATCGGCGCGCGCGGCCACCGCGGCATCCCGGGACGGCCACGGCCCGGCCATGACCAGGAACACGGTGCGACCGTCGCGCTGGCCGCGATAATAGCCGCCGCGCTCCCGGCCCAGCTGATCAAGCATGCTTCTGGCTGCGTCTTCCGTGGTAGCGAGCGCTAACTGCAGCAGCCAGGCGTCAGCCGGCAGGGCAAGCAGCCAGTCTTCCTGCCGGTAGCCCAGTTCGGCCGCCATGCCGGTGAGTTCGGGCGCCGACAGGCCCGTGTTCCGGGAGGGCGGTGCGGACTCCGGCTCCGACTCCGGCTCCGGCTCCGGCTCCGGCTCCGGCTCCGGCTCCGGCTCCGGCTTCGGCTTCGGCTTCGGCTCCGGCTCCGGCTTCGGCTCGGGCTCCGGCTCCGGCTCGGACACGGGGGGCTGCTGCAATGCCGGCACCGGTGTGGAACGGGGCGCGGGCACATCATCCGGCGCCACCTGCCCGCCATCACCGTCAACCGTAGCCACCTTGTCAGAGGGGCGATCCGGCAACGACAACTGTGTCACCTGCTCACCCTCGCGCTGGTCTTGCTGGCCGTCTCCGTTGTCGCCTCGGGGCCACAGCAGCCAGACCAGCAACAACAGGCCAAGCACCGCCACCAGGTGAGGCCACGGCACTGCCAGGCCACCGCCGGCATCGTCGTCCTGTGCCGGCACGGCCAGGCCGTCCAGGTCAAACGACACGGACGGTGAAATCTGGGCCTCGGGAAGCAGCTCCGCCACCGAGGGGTCACCACACAGAACGACGCCGAGGCCACCGTGGGTACCATTGAGGAGCTTGCCCAGGTTGCGCAGGGAGGCCGCCGAGAGACACTCGGCATTATCCACCAGCAACAACAGGGGATTTCCGGTTTCACCCCGGATACGCAGGCTCTGGACCAGATCGTCCCGGGACACTCCCAGGGCAATCACCAGGCTTTCCAGCATGGCGGCCGGCTCGTGGGCGTGCAGGGCATCCAGGCGCGCCAGCTCACCGCCATACTCGATCAGGCTCATGGCCAGGTCACCGAGCAACAGGGACAACATTTCGTGATCGTTGGCGCAGGCCAGTGCACACCGGCCTGACATGACCACCTGGGCAATCTGTTCGATCACCTCATCCTGTTCGCTCAGCTCATTCATGCACGCCTCTCATTCGCCGCAAGTGGCGGCCAGCCAATCGGACAGTGCCTGCGCCGGAAAATCCGCGCTGACCAGTGCCTCACCAATACCTTTCATCAACACCAGCCGCAACTGGCCGTCCAGTACTTTCTTGTCGACCGCCATGTGGCGCAGAAATTCCCCCGCCGTCATGACGTCTGGCGGCGTCACCGGCAGTCCCGCCGCCTGCAGCAACGTCCGGGCCCTGTCCGCATCCGCCTGGGGCATCCAGCCCAGCCGTACCGAGAAGTCGGCCGCCATCACCATTCCGCACGCCACCGCCTCGCCATGCAGCCAGCTACCATAGCCCTGGGAAGTTTCTATGGCGTGTCCGAAGGTGTGCCCCAGATTGAGCAGCGCCCGACTGCCCTGCTCGGTCTCGTCGGCCGCCACCACCGCGGCCTTGTCGCGGCAGCTGCGCTCGATGGCCTCGGCCAGCACACCCGGCTCCCGTGCCATCAGCGCATCAATGTTGTCCGCCAGCCACTGGAAGAACGGCGCATCGTTGATCAGGCCATACTTGATCACCTCTGCCACACCGGCGGCATACTCGCGTGGCGGCAAGGTGGCCAGCACATCGGTATCGATAATCACCGCCTGCGGCTGCCAGAAAGCACCGATCATGTTCTTGCCGCGAGGGTGGTTGACCGCTGTCTTGCCCCCCACCGAGCTGTCCACCTGCGCCAGCAGGGTGGTCGGCACCTGGATGAAGGCCACCCCGCGCTGGTAGCAGGCGGCGGCAAAACCGGCCATATCACCAATCACGCCGCCACCAAGGGCAATGACAGTGGTGGTACGGCTGTGGCGTTTGGCCATCAACGCGTCGAACACCCGCTCCAGGGTGGCCAGGTCCTTGTACTGCTCGCCATCCGGCAGGATCACCTCATCCAGCTGGCGCACATCAAGGGCGTTGCGAAGGGTTTCCAGGTATAGCGGCGCGACGGTCTCGTTGCTGACCACCATGGCCTGCCCGGCGCGGACATGACGGCCGACATGGTCACTGGCCAGAAGGCCGGCACCGATGTAGATGGGATAGCTGCGATCGCCCAGGGATACTTCAAGTGTTTTCATTGCCACCTCCGAAGGTGGCCATTATCAGCGGCCATCCTGATGCAGACAAGAAAGGACCTGTTCGGTGACTTTCTTCATGTTGCCCGCGCTGGTGGGTATCACCTCGTGAGCGATCTCCCGGTACAGGGGGTCACGCACTTCAAACAGGGCCCTGAGCACACTGCCCGGGTCATCCTGCTGCAGCAACGGCCGGTTGCGGTCATTGCGGGTGCGCGCCATCTGCACGTCCACTGGCGTGTACAGGTAGATCACCAGGCCGCGCTCATGCAGGTGACGCCGGTTCTCGGCGCGAGTCACAACGCCGCCACCTGTGGCCAGGACGATACCCGGCAGGCGCGTCAGTTCGTCAATGACATCCTGCTCACGACGGCGAAAACCTTCTTCCCCTTCCATGTCGAATATCCAGGGAATATCGGCGCCGGTGCGCTCTTCGATGACTTTGTCGGAATCGTAGAAAGGACGGCCCAGGACCTGGGCAAGATGGCGGCCCAGGGTGCTTTTACCAGCACCCATGGGCCCCACCAGAAAGATACTTCGGTCAGACGTACTCGCCATCAGCCAGCATTACTTGCTGGCGACGACATCTTTGACCAGACGCGGAGTAACGAAGATCAGCAGCTCACGCTTGTCATCAGACTTGGCGCGCTTGCGGAACAGGTTACCGATCCAGGGCAGGTCTGCCAGGAAAGGCGTCTTGATGGTCAGGTTGGTGGTGGCCTGCTGGAAGATGCCACCAAGCACCAGCGTTTCCCCGTCACCCACCAGCACAGTGGTTTCCAGACGGTTGGTGTCAATCAGCGGGATACCCGCCTCTTCCTCACCGGACAGGGAGTCGTTGTTGACCTTCACTTCCATGATGACCTTGCCTTCCGGCGTGATGGACGGCGTCACCTCAAGGCGCAGTTCTGCCTCCTTGAATTCGATGGACGTCGCACCACTGGAGGTTGCCACCTGGTAGCCGAACTGCTGACCGGAGGCGATCACGGCCGGCGACTTGTCTGCGGTCAGGACCTTTGGCGTGGCGACGAGATCGGCACGACCCTCTGAATCCAGCGCCGACAGCTCCAGTTCCAGCATGCCTGAATCCAGCGACAGGAAGCCGAGCGCGAAGCGGGAGGCTTCGACGTCATCAACACCCAGGTCCACGGCGTAACGCTCGGAGGTGTACTCGATGTCGTCGCCAGACAGGTAGCCTTCATAACCGACCTGGGCAACCTGGTTGGCACGGCCACCGAGAATAAACCCTTTACGGTCGTCCGTAAGACGACGGTTGTCGAAACCGATGCCACCCCAGCGAACACCCACTTCGTTGGCAACATCCGTGGTAGCGATGACCACCCGCGCCTCGATCAGCACCTGCTGGACCTGCACATCAAGGATCTGAACCACTTCCTTGATCTCTTCCAGCTTCTTTTCGGTGTCCTGGATGATCAGGGTGTTGGTGCGCTCATCCAGCGTGATGGAACCACGGCCACTGAGCAGGGAACCTTCATCACGGATAATGGTGGCCAGGTCGGCCGCCTTGGCGTAATTGATGCGCATGTACTCGGTACGCAGCGGTGCCAGTGCCTCGACTTTCTTCTGGCTCTCCAGCTCCAGTTGCTCGCGCGCGGCAATCTCGTCCGCGGGCGCAACCAGCAGTACGTTGCCTACCTTGCGCTTGTCCAGACCCTTGGTCTTGAGGATCAGGTCCAGCGCCTGGTCCCAGGGAACGTTCTGCAGGCGCAGGGTGATCTTGCCTTCAACAGTGTCCGATGCCACCAGGTTGAGGCCGGTGAAGTCGGCAATCAGCTGCAGGACCGAACGCACCTCGATATCCTGGAAGCTCAGGGAAAGTTTCTCGCCGGTATACTGGAATGCATCTTTCTTGCGCTTGGCTACTTCGGCCTGGGACAGCTCCTTCACGTTGATGGTGAAGTTGTTGTCGGCCTGGTAAGCCAGGTATTCCCAGGTACCGTTGGGCTCAATGGTGATAATCGTGTTCTGGCCGTCAAACTTGGCGTCAACAAACTTCACCGGGGTCGCAAAGTCGGTGACGTCGAGGCGGCGGTGCAGCTCTTTGGGCAGCTCGGCACCAACAAACCGTGCGATCACACGGCCGCCCTCTTCGCGCACATCCACCGGAATTGCCGGATCAGACAGACGGATCACCACCTGGCCTTCGCCCTGGGCACCCCGGCGGAAATCCACTTCACGGATGTTCTGGGCATCAGCACCGGCTGCGACAGCCACATTTTCTGCCTGCTTGGAGCGCTCCACACCGAGGGTCACCACCAACTGGTTGTCCTCTTTCTCGGTCTTGTAGCCGAGGGACTGGGCCAGATTGAAAATCAGCCGGGTGCGATCCTTGGCTTCAATCACCGTCAGTTCGCGCACGTTACCGGTACCCAGTGGGTGCCGCTTGCTCTTCAGGGCGCTGGATGCGCCCATGACATCAAGGGCAATACGTGCCGGCTGCTCGATGCTGTAACCCTTTACATCGGGCACCTCACCGTCGAAGGTCAGCCGCACTTCCAGCTGGTTACCCGGCAGTGTCGAGTACGTCATGTTGGTAATGGTTGAAGCGCTGGCCAGCGCCGAGCACCCCAACAGGAGAAGCACCAGCGCGGAAGCGAACTGGCGTGCCGCTGAAGCTTTTGTTTTTGTCACGATATTGATACCCATGGCGGAATCCCCAGCTCTGTTACTCAATGACCTTGATGGTTCGCGGCCGCTCAACCCAGCCGTCCTGACCATCAGGTACGATTTCCACGACACTCACGGACAGATCGGTCACATCAACAATGCGGCCAAAATTCTTGCCCATGTAATTGCCTACCTTGACCCGGTTAACAGCTCCTGTCGGGTCTTTCACCAGCGCAAACAGCGGCTCCCCTGGCTTGGTGATCGAGCCCACCATCTGCAGGGAGTCCAGGGTAAAGCGCTCCAGATATTCTTTCGGACGAGTCCGGTCAGGCTCTACCTGGCGACCCTCCGGCACATCCAGCTCTTCCTGGTCCACCGGCGGCGTAAACGGACTGCGCAACTGGTGAGTGGAATAACTCACTGTTGCGATCGGGGTAAACTCCGGCGGCGGCTCAATGCGACCACGCGGACGGGCTTTGACTTCGTCCATCTTGGCGCGCAGGTCTGCCATATTGCCGTCGGAGCTACACCCGGTCATGAACAGACCCAGGGATGACACCAGGGCAACTTTAAGGAAAATCACGCTCAAGGCTTTCATCACTTGCGCCCTCCCTTACCGCCGCGCTTGCCACCCTTGTCGGCCGCTTTCTTGCCGGAGGCATAGCGGTAGGTGTTTGCAGTAATGGTCATTTCCAGCAGACCGGTTACCGCATCCCGCTTGGGCGCGATGGTGAAATCACCCAGCGTGACAATCCGGGGCAGCGCCGCCACACCACCGACAAACGAGCCGAAGGCGTGGTAATCACCGAGCACCGTGATTTCGATCGGCAGTCGGGCATAGAACTCTTCTTCCACTTCGGTCCCAAGCTCGATGCTGTCGAATTCCAGACCGCTACCAAGACCGGTATGGGTAATGTCTTCCAGCAGACCGGGCACCTCGGTCTTCTTCGGCAACTGGTCCAGCAGGGAGCCAAACATGTTTTCCATTTCCGTCAGCTGCGCCCGGTACTGGTCGAGGTTGGCAGCCTTGAAGGCCTTGGACTCGAAATCGGACAGAAGCTCTGATTCCTTGCGCTCATGCGTCGCAAGGGTGTTGTAATCACCGGTAATGGAGAGGAAGTAACCGAGCACGATCACGACCACGAACACGATGGCGGCCAGCACCAGCTTCACCGGCATCGGCCAGCTGCCGTAGTTGTTCGGGTCCAGGTTCTGGACTGACTCCATCAACTCCTGGAAGTCAAAGCCCTTCTTGGCGTTCTCGCTCATTGACGGCCCCCTTGTTTCTTCTTGTCACCGCCGTCTTCGTCAGACTGGGTGGCCAGCTCCTGGCGCACAGTAAGAACAAAACTGTTCGTCTCACCACCTTCTTCCAGCACAGTCACCTTCTGCAGGTTGGGCTGCTGGAACCAGTCGGACTCTTCAAGGGCCCGCATCAGGTTGGAAATGCTCTGGTTGGACTCCGCCACACCATTGATGGTGAAGGTACCGCCAGCACGCTCGATGCTGGTGTAGTACACGCCGTCAGGCAGCGTCCGCACCAGTTGGTCGAAGAAGTAAACGATGGAGGGGCGATTGTTCTGCAGATCCTGGATCACCTTCATCCGTGCCACCAGCTCGTCGCGGCGCGTTTCCAGTTCCTCGATCTCCTTGATTTCGCTTTCCAGCTTGTTCAGCTCGGCTTCAATGTAATTATTGCGCTGGATCTGTGTCTCAATCTGGCCGCCAACGCTCTGTGACCATATCCAGAAAACCAGCAAGCCAAGCACCGCTGCCACCCCCAGGATGGCCAGAAATTCCTGCTGACGCTGCTGTCGCCGCTTCTCACGCCACGGCAACAGGTTGATTGTTGTTGTCGCTGTCATCATCAGTCGAAGCTCCTCAGGGCCAGGCCGCAGGCAATCATCAACGCCGGAGCGTCATTGGTGATTGCAGTGGCACTGACCTTGTTGGCCAACGCCATGTCCGTGAACGGGTTGGCCACACTGCAAGCCGCGCCCACCTTTTCCTGGATCAGCTCAGGCAGGCCAGCGATGGAGGCCGTGCCCCCTGCGAGCAGGATGTAGTCCACTTCGTTGAACTGCGTAGAACCGTAGAAGAACTGCAGAGAACGACTGACCTGCTGCACCACCGCTTCCTTGAACGGCTGCAGCACCTCGGTCTCGTAATCATCAGGAAGCTCACCGGTTTTCTTGGCCAGGCCAGCCTCTTCCATGGAAATACCGTATCGACGCTGAATTTCTTCAGTCAGCTGCTTGCCACCAAACAGCTGCTCACGGGTGTAAACGGTGCGCCCCTGGTGGAAAACGTTCAGCGTGGTCATGGTGGCGCCGATATCGAACATGGCGATGGTTTCCAGCTCCTCGGCGTTCGGCAGCTGGGGCTGGACCAGGCGGAAGGCGCGCTCCATGGCGTAGGCTTCCACATCCACAACCTCTGCCTCGAGACTGCCCACCTCGAGTGCATCCGAACGTGCCTCGACGTTCTCCGTACGCGAGGCGGCAATCAGCACCTCGACACGCTCCGGGTTCTCCTCGGAAGGACCCATCACCTGGAAATCCATGCGCACTTCGTCAAGCGGGAACGGGATGTACTGGTCAGCCTCGGCCTTGAGCTGCTCTTCCATGGAGTCTTCATCCAGGTTGCCATCCATCTCGATGACCTTGGTGATGACCGCAGAACCGGCAACGGCCACCGCCGCCAGCTTCACCGACGGACGGGTGCGCTGCACCAGCCGGGCGATCGCGTCACCGACACCTTCGATGTCGACGATGTTCTTTTCCTGGACAGCATTAGCCGGCAGTGGCTCGACCCCGTAGCTCTCTACCCGGTATCGACCCCCAGACCTGGACAACTCCAGCAGCTTGATGGCTGTGGAGCTGATATCTATACCCAGCATTACCTGGGACTTTTTTCCGAGAAAGGGCAGCACTGTGATGTCCTATTTGGTTGTTATCGGACTATTTTTTTCGAAGAAATATACACTTACATCATATTCATGTCTAATCACTTTAGGAATAACTAATAACAGAAAGGATGTTAGATCACAACAGACTTTCAGGCATATAATGACGCGCTTCACGGTCAAACCAGCGACATTTCCCGCAGTACAGGAATACGCTTTTGAAAATCAAACAGTTATCAAACCCCTGGGTACGGCGCCTGGGCCTGCTGGCATTGGCCGGCATGGCAGGCACCATCATGGTGCTGACAGCCGCCTACCTGTACCTCGCCCCCCAGCTGCCGCCCACTGCGGCTCTCAAGCAGGTGGAGTACCAGATTCCATTGCGGGTCTACGCCCGCGACGGCAAGCTGCTGGCCGAATTCGGCGAGAAGCGACGCACACCGGTCACCTACGAACAGCTGCCGAAGCGGTTCGTCCGGGCAGTGCTGGCGGCGGAAGACAAGCGCTTCTTCCGCCATGGCGGCGTCGACCTCAAGGGCCTGATGCGGGCGGCACTGGAGCTGCTCTGGTACCAGGACATCCGCTCCGGCGGCTCCACCATCACCATGCAGGTGGCGCGCAACTTCTTCCTTGGCCGCGAGCAGAAGTTCCTGCGCAAGTTCAATGAGATCGTGCTGGCGCTGGAGATCGAGAACCAGCTCACCAAGCAGGAAATCCTTGAGCTCTACCTGAACAAGATCTACCTGGGACACCGGGCCTACGGCGCCGAGGCCGCCGCCCAGGTCTATTACGGACGCTCCATCAGTGAGCTGTCCCTGGCCCAGTGGGCCATGATCGCCGGGCTGCCCAAGGCACCATCGGCCTACAACCCGATCTCCAACCCCGAGCGGGCGCGCACCCGACGCGACTGGATCCTCGGGCAGATGGCCCAGATCGGCGCCATCGATGATGCCACCCGCGATGCCGCCCAGAAGGAGCCGATCAGCGCCAGTTACCATGGTCCGGCACCGGATGTGGAAGCCGCCTACATCGCGGAAATGGTGCGCCAGGAAATGGTTGCCCGGTACGGCAAGGACAACACCTACACCGCCGGCCTGGAGGCCTGGACCACGCTGGACAGCCAGCTGCAGACCGCCGCTGTCAGCGCCGTGCGGGCCGGCCTGCATGAATATGACGAACGCCACGGCTGGCGTGGCCCCATGGACAGCAGGGACGTTTCCACCTTGCCGGAGCTGGTGCCACTGTCCGATTTCGGGGTGGTCGAGGCGACCCCGGTGGAGGTCACCGACAAGATAGCCCCGGTCACGGATGACGCAGCGGCGGCGCCCGCCGCCGACGCACCACCGCCGCCGGAACGCGCCTGGGCAGAACAGCTGGACGGTATCAGCGTGGCTGGCGAACTGACTGCCGCCATCGTTTCCCGGGTGGCCGACAGCCAGGCCGACCTGGTGCTTGAAGACGGCACACGCGATGCGTTGCTGTTCAGCCAGATGCAGTGGGCACGGCCCTTCCTGAGCCAGGAGAGCGTGGGCGCCGAACCGCAGAAGCCTGCCGACGTCGTCGCCGAGGGTGACATCATCTGGCTGCGCGAAGTCACCGACGAGGACACCGGCGAGACGGTCTGGCGGCTGGCACAGCTACCCACGGTGCAAAGCGCCCTTGTTTCACTGGCGCCGCGCACGGGCGCCATACGGGCGCTGGTGGGGGGCTACAGCTTCAACCGTTCGCACTTCAACCGTGTCATCCAGGGGCAGCGCCAGGCGGGCTCGGCGTTCAAGCCGTTCATTTACAGCTCTGCCCTGCTCAGCGGCCTGACGCCGGCCACCCTGGTCAATGATGCGCCCATCGTGTTCGAGGATTCGGAACTGGAAACCGCGTGGCGGCCCACCGGCGCAGGCAGCAAATTCTACGGCCCGACCCGCATCCGCGAGGCGCTCTACCGGTCACTGAACCTGGTGTCTATCCGCCTGCTCAAACAGGTCGGCATCGGTAACGCCGTGGACACACTGAACGCCTTCGGGCTGCCGACACAGCGCTTTCCCCGGGACCTGTCGCTGGCACTGGGCTCCGCCGCGGTGACTCCGCTGGAGCTGGCCACGGCCTACAGCACCTTTGCCAACGGCGGGTTCGTGATCCAGCCATGGTTCCTCGAGCGGGTCGAATCACATGACGGCAAGCTGCTTTACCAGGCCCCGGATGTGCTCCTGTGCCAATCCGAAGACTGCCCGCAGGCAGACCCCGGGAGCGAGATGGAAGCAGGCGATGAGGACGGCAAGACCTCGGCGAAGCCGCGGGTCACACTGGCCAACGGTGATCCCCTGCCGGCGCCCACCCGGCTGCAGCGCAGCTTTGATGCCCGCGTGATCTGGCTGATGGACTCCATGCTCAAGGATGTGGTCCGCCGCGGCACGGCCTATCGCGCCAGCCGCCTCGGCCGCGGTGACCTGGCCGGCAAGACCGGCACCACCAACGACCAGGTGGACGCCTGGTTCTCCGGCTATTCACCGGCGCTGGTGGCCACCGTCTGGGTCGGCTTTGATGACCCGTCCACGCTTGGCCGGGGTGAATACGGTGGCCGTGCGGCCCTGCCGATCTGGATGAAGTACATGGAGAAGGCACTGGCCGATGAGCCCGAGCAGTCACTGCCGCAACCGTCCGGCATCACCACTGCGCGCATCAACAAGGAAACCGGCAAGCGGGCCCGCCCGGGAGACCCGGACGGCATTTTCGAGTACTTCCGCGAAGAGAACCTGCCCGAGATGGACAGCAATCTCGGCGAGCCGGGCACCGGCGACAGCACGGCGCCGGAACAGCTGTTCTGACCGCCAGCCCGGCGGCCTCCCGGGCGACGCCGGACAAGGTAGGACCGATAAAAAAGCCGGCTGACGCCGGCTTTTTTATGCTCAGTAGGCAGGGAAGATATCGTCCACCGTTTCCAGCGGGTAATGCGCCGGATAGCCCTTTCGCGCTACCCCGCTGTCCACCGCTGCCCGCGCCACGGCGGCCGAAACCACCCCAAGCAGGCGTGGGTCATTGGGCTTGGGAATGATGTATTCAGGGCCGAAGCTGAGCGGCTCGCCACCATAGGACTGCACCACCACATCCGGCACCGCCTCATGCACCAGCGAGGCAATGGCCTTCACCGCCGCGATCTTCATCTCCTCGTTGATGGCGGTTGAACGCACGTCCAGCGCGCCACGGAAGATGTACGGGAAGCCGAGAACATTGTTCACCTGGTTGGGAAAATCGGAGCGCCCGGTAGCAATGATCGCGTCCGGTCGTGCGTCTCGGGCCACCTCGGGACGAATCTCCGGGTCCGGGTTGGCAAGGGCAAAGATGATCGGCTTGTCCGCCATCTTGCGAACCATATCGGCTGTGAGCATGTCAGCGCTGGACACACCGATGAACACGTCGGCACCGTCAATGGCATCGGTGAGCGTGCGCTTGTCGGTATCATTGGCCAGCGCCGCCTTGAACTGGGTCAGGTCGTCACGGCGGCTGTGAATCACACCCTTGCGGTCCAGTACCAGGATGTTTTCCTTGCGCGCGCCCATCTCGATGAGCAGGCGGATGGATGCCACACCGGCAGCGCCGGCACCGACACAGGCCACCTTGATATCCTCGATCTTCTTGCCCTGGATCTGCAGTGCATTGAGCAGCCCGGCAGCCACAACAATAGCCGTGCCATGCTGGTCATCATGGAACACCGGGATATCGCACTGCTCCTTGAGGATGCGCTCGATCTCGAAACACTCCGGCGCCTTGATGTCCTCAAGGTTGATACCACCGAAGGTCTTGTGGATACGCACCACGGTGTCGATGAACGCCTGGGTATCCTCGGACTCGACCTCGATATCGAACACATCAATGCCGGCAAACAGTTTGAACAGGATGCCCTTGCCTTCCATCACCGGCTTCGACGCCAGGCTGCCAAGGTCACCAAGGCCGAGAATCGCCGAACCGTCGGAGATCACAGCCACCAGGTTGCCCTTGGAGGTATATCGATAGGCCAGTTCCGGCTCACGGGCAATCTCGCGAACCGGCTCGGCAACACCGGGGCTGTAGGCCAGGGTGAGGTCCTGGCTGGTGGCCGCCGGCTTGGTCACCTCGACACTGATCTTTCCCGGACGCGGTTTGGCGTGATAGTCCAGTGCCGCTTTCTTGAAATCCTCAGACATGGATCAGACTCTCTTGGTCAGGGCCATTCTCTTCCCGGAAACCGGGCATCCAGTTAACAACCAATTGCTTTTCCAGGCTGCCGACTGTGGCGCCGGTGCCTGCCCGGAGGCTGTCGTTGTCGACAATTTTCCGGGGCCAAAAACGCAAAAAGCACCCGGCGGGTGCTTTTTGCAAGAGCTGCGACTGACTGGTTCAGCGTGCGGTTCAGCTCTTCTTGCTGGACCGTACCACACCAAAGCGCTGCTTGAACTTGTCAATCTGGCCACCGCTGTCCATCACCTTCTGGGTGCCGGTGTAGAACGGGTGACAGGCAGAACAAACGTCAACGTGCATGTCCTTGCACATGGTAGAACGGGTCTTGATCGTGTTCCCGCAAGAGCAGGTCACGGTGACGTCCTGGTAATCCGGATGAATATCAGCTTGCATTGTTCGACTCCAGTTCGTGTCGCTACCCAGGCCATGCTGGGCACCACACATTGGCTTGCGCCGGGCAAAACGGAGCGTGATCATATCAGCTTGGCGGCCGGATGCAAGCCAAAATCAGGCGCTCTCGCGCCGCCCGCCGGGCACGCTACACTGTCCGGCCCCGACACCCGTATCCAGGAAACCCGTCACCTTGCCAGCAGCGCAGAAACACACAGGTCAGGTACTGAAAGTGGCGGTCCCCGCGCCGCTGCCCCGGCTGTTTGACTATCTGCCGCCGGCCAATGGCAACTGGCCCCTGCCGGGCATGCGTGTGGAGGTGGAGTTTGGCCGCCGCACCCTGGTGGGTGTGGTCTGGGCCCACGCCGCGGCCGACCCGTCCAGCCCACGCCTGAAACAGGTGCGTGCCTGCCTGGACGACACGCCGGTCCTGGACGCCGACCTCATGGCCCTGTGCCAGCACGCAGCGGATTATTACCACCATCCCATTGGCGAGGTGGTGGCCACCTGCCTGCCCAACCTGCTGCGCCAGGGCGACTCGGCGCGCATCAAGGGCGAGCTGTTCTGGCAACTCACCGATCGCGGCCAGTTCGCCGAACCCGAGGCCCTGAGCCGGGCACCGCGCCAGCGCCAGGCCCTGGAGATCATTCGCGAGCACAGCCGCGGCGCGCCTGCCGCCCTGCTGACCGCGCTGGACGTCCCCCGCTCCGCCCTCACCGCGCTGGAAAAGAAGGGCTGGATCAGCCTGCGCGAGCAGCAACCGGCACAGAAACCACACACCAGCCTGCTGGCACAGGTGCCACTGACCGCCAGCGCCGAGCAGGAAGCGGCCATTCGGGCACTGCAGAAAGCCGAGGGCTTCACGCCCTACCTGCTGGATGGCGTCACCGGCAGCGGCAAGACCGAAGTCTACCTGCAGGCGATGACGCCACTGCTCGAACAGGGCCGGCAGATCCTGGTACTGGTGCCGGAAATCGGCCTCACGCCGCAAACCGTGCGCCGCTTCGAACGGCGCTTCAATGTCCCGGTGGTGGCGCTGCATTCCGGTCTCACCGACCGCGAGCGCCTGCACGGCTGGGTGCGCGCCCGGGACGGCGAGGCACGCATCATCCTCGGTACCCGCTCCGCGGTTTTCACCCCGCTGCCCGATGCCGGCCTGATCATTGTCGACGAGGCCCATGACGGCTCGTTCAAGCAACAGGACGGTTTCCGCTATTCGGCCCGGGACCTGGCGGTGTGGCGGGCCCGCCTGCTGGACATCCCGGTGCTGCTGGGCAGCGCCACGCCCGCCCTGGAAACCCTGCAGCTGGCCCTGGACGGGCGCTACCGCCACCTGCAGCTGAACGAACGCGCCGGTGGCGCCCGCAAGCCGCAGATCAAGCTCGAGGACTGCCGCCAGCTGCCCGGCCATACACCGGTGAGCCCGCGCAGCCTGGCGGCAATCCGCGACACCCTGGCGCGCGGCGAGCAGGTGCTGGTGTTCCTCAACCGGCGTGGTTTCGCGCCGGTGATCCGTTGCCAGGACTGTGGCTGGGAAGCCACCTGCGACCGCTGCAGCACACTGATGACCTGGCATCGCGCCGCCGGGCGCCTGATCTGCCACCACTGCGACAGTCAGCGTCGCGTGCCGCCAACCTGCCCCGACTGCGGCTCCCAGGCGCTGCAGGATGCCGGCAGTGGCACGGAGAAGCTGGAGGCCGTGCTCAGCGAGTCGTTTCCGGATGACACGGTGGTGCGTATTGACCGCGACACCACCCGGCGAAAGGGCAGCCTGCAAAAGGCGCTGGAGCGCATCCAGGCCGGCCAGCCAGCCATCCTCGTGGGCACCCAGATGCTGGCCAAGGGGCACCACTTCAGCAACCTGACGCTGGCGGTCATCCTGGATGCCGACGCCGGTTTTCTCAGTGCCGATTTCCGCGGGCCGGAACATGCCGGCCAGCTGATCCTGCAGGTGGCGGGACGGACCGGACGGGGCGAACGGCCGGGCACCGTGCTGATCCAGACCCGCCACCCGGACCTGCCCCTGCTGCACACCCTGCTCAAGGGAGACTACCGGCCGCTGGCCAATGCCCTGCTGGCTGACCGGCGCGCCATCGGCCTGCCGCCGTTTGGCTACCTGGCCATGTTCCGGGCCGAGTCACCGCGGCGCGAAGATGCCGAATCCCTGCTCGAGACCCTGGCCGACCTGCTGGCGGACTGCCCGGTACAGACCATGGGCCCGATCCCGGCGCCACTGGAGCGACGCCAGGGACGCTACCGGTTCCAGCTACTGGTGCTGTCCAGCCACCGGCCGACCCTGCACCAGACACTCGAGCAGGCGCTGGCCAGCCTGCGCGACATGCCCGAAGCGCGCCGCTGCCGCTGGCAGCTGGATGTGGACCCCCTGGACATGCTGTAACACCCGACAGGCAGCAAAGCGCAATAATTTGCCGTACAATCGCGCCCCAATCAGGCAACCGATCCCGTCATGAAAGCTCGCATCCAGTCGCTCGTTGAATCCGCCCTGGCCGATCTGCGCCAACAGGGTGTCCTGCCCGCCGACCTGCAACGCCCGGTACACGTGGAGCGCACCCGCGACCGCAGCCATGGCGACTTTGCCACCAACATCGTCATGATGCTGGCCAAGCCGGCCGGCCTGAAACCCCGCGAGCTGGCCGACAAGCTGGTCCAGGCACTGCCGCAAGACAGTGCCGTGACCAAGGTGGAGATCGCCGGCCCGGGCTTCATCAATTTCTTCCAGGCAGACAGCTTTCTCAGCGACCAGCTTGGCGCCGCACTGGCAGACGACCACCTCGGGGTAACCCCGGCCAGCCCGGCGCAGACCATCGTGGTGGACTTCTCCTCGCCCAACCTGGCCAAGGAGATGCACGTCGGCCACCTGCGCTCCACCATCATCGGTGATGCGGTGGTGCGGGCGCTGGATTTTCTCGGCCACCGGGTCATCCGGCAGAATCACGTTGGCGACTGGGGCACGCAGTTCGGCATGCTGCTTGCCTATCTGGAGGAGCAACCTGACGGCGACGCCAGCGACGAGCTGGCCGATCTGGAAAATTTCTACCGCGCCGCCAAACAGCGCTTTGACGAATCCGCCACATTCGCCGACCGGGCCCGCGCCCTGGTGGTCCAGCTGCAATCCGGTGACAGTCACTGCCTCGCCTTGTGGAAACGCTTCAACAGCATTTCCCTGGATCACTGCTTTGCTGTTTATGAGCGTCTCGGCGTCAGCCTGACACGCGATGATGTCCGTGGTGAAAGCGCCTACAACAACGAGCTTGCCGACATAGTCGCCGTGCTCGCCGACAAGGGCATGCTCACTGAAAGCGACGGCGCGCGCTGTGTGTTCCTGGACCAGTTCCGCAACAAGCAGGGCGACCCCCTGCCGGTGATCGTGCAGAAGGCAGACGGCGGTTACCTGTACGCGACCACCGATCTGGCGGCGTTGCGTTATCGTGCCGGCACCCTGGCTGCTGATCGCATCCTCTACTTTGTCGACCAGCGCCAGGCCCTGCACTTCGACCAGGTATTCAGCGTGGCGCGCCAGGCCGGCTTCGTTGGCGAGGCAGTCGACCTGGCGCACATGGGCTTTGGCACCATGAATGGCCCGGACGGCAAACCGTTCAAGACCCGCAGCGGTGGCACGGTAAAACTGGTGGAGCTGCTCGACGAGGCGGAACAAAAAGCCCTGCAGCTGGTCTCTGCAAAGAACCCGGACCTGTCGCAGCAAGAGCTGGCACAGATTGCGCGCACCGTCGGCATCGCTTCAGTGAAGTATTCCGACCTGTCCAAGCACCGCAGCAGTGACTACATCTTCGATCTTGAGCGCATGCTCAGCTTCGAAGGCAACACCGCGCCTTACCTGTTGTACGCTTATACGCGGGTAGCCAGCGTTTTCCGCAAGGCCGGGCTGGACCCGCAAACACTGGATGCGCCGTTACGCCTGCAGGAAGACCAGGAACAGGCACTGGGCAACCATCTGTCACAGTTTGCGGAAACACTGGCACTGGTGGCCGACAAGGGTGAACCGCACCTGTTGTGCACCTACCTGTATGAACTGGCCGGGCTGTTCTCCAGCTTTTATGAGCATTGCCCGATCCTGTCTGCAGAGGATGACGACACCCGGAACAGCCGGTTGCAGCTGGCATGGCTGACAGCGCGGACCCTCAAGCAGGGCCTTGCATTGCTTGGCATCGAGACACTGGAGCGAATGTAATGGCGAAGAACACCTCTCGCCGCGGCGCCAGTCGCGGCAGCAGCGAGCGCCAGGTGCCCGGCTGGGTATGGCTGTTTACCGGCGTGGTACTGGGCCTGTTCATCAACTTCCTCTACCACCTTGCCACCCTGCAGGCGGACACGTCGAAGCCGCGGGTCGCCGCCACCGACACCACCGAACAGCAGCCCGCCAGCGATGATGACGAACCGGTGTTCGACTTCTATGCGGTGCTGCCGCAGATGGAAGTGATCGTACCCAAGTCAGAACAGGACGGCGGTGATGAACGGCCAAGTGCCGGCGCCGGCAGCCTCGAACACCGGCACGACGAGCAATACCTGCTCCAGGCCGGCAGCTTCCGCAACGCAGGCGACGCCGACAAGCGCCGCGCGGCGCTGATCCTGCAAGGCTACGACGTTCGCGTCCAGGGCGTGAAACTGGATTCCGGCGACACCTGGCACCGCGTCATGGTGGGGCCGTTCGACAACGCCAATGCCATGCACCGGGCGCAGGACAAGCTGGTCACCGCCGGCATCGAGACCCTGCCCATCAAGGTCAAGAAGGAAGGCTGACGCCTGCCTGCAGGCACAGACCTGTGCCCATGCCTTGAATCGGGTCCAGTCGTCCCCATCCAGTCCTTTCATCACAGCCCAGGGAGAGCCGCCGTGACAACGATCGTATCCGTGCGCCGCAACAACCAGGTAGTGATTGCCGGCGATGGCCAGGTATCACTGGGAAACACCGTCATGAAGGGCAATGCCCGCAAGGTGCGCCGCCTGTTCCACAACAAGGTCATTGCCGGCTTCGCCGGTGGCACCGCTGATGCGTTCACCCTGTTCGAACGCTTCGAAGCCCAGCTCGAGCAACACCAGGGCCAGCTGGTACGGGCCGCCGTCGAGCTGGCCAAGGACTGGCGCACCGACCGCGCCCTGCGACGCCTTGAGGCGTTGCTGGCTGTGGCCAACCAGGACGCCTCACTGATCATTACCGGCAACGGCGACGTGATCGAACCGGAGCAGGACCTGATCGCCATTGGCTCCGGCGGCCCCTATGCACAGGCTGCCGCCACCGCGCTGCTCAACAACACCGACCTGGGCGCCCGGGACATCGCCGAAAAGGCGCTTACCATCGCCGGCGATATCTGTGTTTTCACCAACCAGCAACACACGGTGGAAGAGCTGAGCTGGTAACCCCCGTTTTTCCCAAAGGACGCATCATGGCCGACCTCACCCCCCGAGAAATTGTCACCGAGCTGAACCGCCATATTGTTGGCCAGGAGCAGGCCAAGCGCGCCGTGGCCCTGGCCCTGCGCAACCGCTGGCGCCGCATGCAGTTGAACGAGGAACTGCGCGGTGAAGTGATGCCAAAGAATATCCTCATGATCGGCCCCACTGGCGTCGGCAAGACCGAGATTGCCCGTCGCCTGGCACGCCTGGCAAATGCCCCTTTCATCAAGGTGGAAGCAACCAAGTTCACGGAAGTCGGATACGTTGGCCGTGATGTGGAAAGCATTATTCGCGACCTGATGGAAACCGCCATAAAACTGCTGCGTGAGCAAGAGATGCGCAAGCAGCACCAGCGCGCTGAAGACGCCGCCGAGGATCGCATCCTCGATGCCCTTCTGCCGCCTGCCCGCGGCGAGGAAAGCAGCGACTCGGCCACACGCCAGACCTTCCGCAAGAAACTGCGCCAGGGCGAGCTGGACGAGCGCGAGATTGACATCGAGGTGGCCGAACAGAAGCCGGGCGTAGAGATCATGACGCCGCCCGGCATGGAAGAAATGACCAGCCAGCTGCAGCAGATGTTCTCCAACCTTGGCAGCGGCAAACGCAAACCCAAGAAGCTCAAGATCCGGGATGCCATGTGCCTGCTTCGCGACGAAGAAGCCGCACGGCTGGTGAACGAGGACGAGCTGAAGGGCCGTGCTGTGGACCTGGTGGAGCAGTCCGGCATTGTCTTCATCGACGAGATCGACAAGGTGGCCAAACGAGGGGACACCAGCGGCACCGATGTCAGCCGCGAAGGCGTGCAGCGAGACCTGCTGCCGCTCATCGAAGGCAGCACCGTCAATACCAAGTACGGCATGGTCAAGACCGACCACATCCTGTTTATCGCCTCAGGCGCTTTCCACCTGTCACGGCCCAGCGACCTTATCCCCGAGCTGCAGGGCCGGCTACCCATCCGGGTGGAGCTGGAGGCCCTCAGCCCCGGCGACTTCAAGCGCATCCTGACGGAACCTAATGCCTCCCTCACCGAGCAGTACAAGGCACTGCTTGCCACCGAGGGCCTGAAGGTGGAATTCACCGAAGACTGCATCACGCGCCTGGCCGAGGTTGCCTGGCAGGTGAACGAGAAGACCGAGAACATCGGCGCCCGGCGCCTGCACACGGTGCTGGAAAAACTGCTGGAGGAAATCAGTTTTGATGCCGACGACCTGTCCATGCAGTACAGCGAAAAGCCGCTGGTGCTGGACGCCGCCTCGGTGGACCGCTACCTGGGCGAACTGGCCGGCGACGAGGACCTGAGCCGCTACATCCTGTGACAGCCTGCACGAGCGTCCCGCCCCTGGCGGCGGGCGTTTGCCGCGGCCGCAACGTCATGCTTTGATACGCGCACATCCCGCCAAGGCGGGGCTGAATATCAACGTATGACAGGTGATTTCCCGTGTCCCGAATTTATCCCGATATCGACCCGGACGGCTTGCTGGAATACTCGGTGGTATTCACCGACCGCTCTCTGAACCACATGTCCCAGGCATTCCAGGGCGTGATGCGCGACATCTCCTCGACCCTGAAGTCGGTGTATCGCAGTGATGCCGTGGTCGTCGTACCTGGCGGCGGCAGCTTTGCCATGGAAGCCGTGGCGCGCCAGTTTGCCCAGGACCAGCACTGCCTGGTGATCCGCAATGGCTGGTTCAGTTACCGCTGGACCCAGATCTTCGAGATGGGCCGCCTGCCCGCTTCCGAAACGGTCCTCAAGGCAAAACCGGAGAGCGAGGCGGTGGATGCCCCGTGGCGGCCGGCGGCCCTGCAGGACGTGCTTGATGCGATTGCCCGGGACAAGCCGGCGGTGGTGTTTGCCCCGCATGTGGAAACGTCCTCGGGCATGATCCTGCCGGATGACTACCTGCGCGCCGTGGCTGACGCCGTCCATGCCGTTGGCGGCCTGTTCGTGCTCGACTGCGTGGCGTCCGGCTGCGTCTGGGTGGACATGGCCGACATTGGCGTCGACGTGCTCATCAGCGCACCGCAGAAAGGCTGGAGCAGCTCGCCCTGTGCCGGCCTGGTGATGCTGTCAGCGCGTGCCCTGGAGCGTCTGGAGGAGACCACCAGCAGCAGCTTCGCGGCAGACCTCAAGCGCTGGCACCTGATCATGCAGGCCTATGAAAACGGTGGCCACGCCTACCACGCCACCATGCCCACGGACGGCCTGGCGCGGTTCGCCACCATGATGCACGAGACTCTGGATTTTGGCCTCGACGCCGCCCGTGACGCGCAATGGGCGCTGGGCCGCAGTGTTCGCGAGCTGATGCAGGAATCCGGCTTTCCCAGTGTGGCCGGGGAAGGCTTCCAGGCACCCGGCGTGGTGGTCAGCCACACCCGCAATGATGGCCTGCACAAGGGCGCACGGTTCATTGCCGAAGGCCTGCAGACAGCGGCTGGCGTGCCGCTGATGTGCGACGAACCCGACGCCTTCAAGAGCTTCCGGGTGGGCCTGTTCGGGCTCGACAAGCTGGGCAATGTGGCACGTACCCGAGACAACCTGGCCGGCGCCCTCGAGGCAATCAGCAAGGATCAGTGACGGCGCTGGTGCGCCACCGGTACCGGCAACGTTGCCGGCACCAGCGGCAGATTCAGGTAACGGCCGAAAAAGGCGTCATGACGACCATCATCCAGCAACACGGCCATGCATTCCCGGCTCCAGCCGGCCACGCGCCGGTCGCCCAGGGTCAGGCCCAGGTGACGGAAAGCGGTGGCCAGCACCGTGGCCGCCTTGTCGGACTCCCCCATGGCGGTCAGCAGCCGGGCCGCGTAAATGGCCGACAGGCACAGCTTGGTAGCCACGGGCCGGGCATGGAATCCCTGCCGTGCGGCGAGACTGCACATCAGGTCGAGGCCGCAACCACTGTATGACACCGCCCGGGCATGCTCATCCATGGCACTGCATAACGCCGCTTCATTCATCCAGCGCAACCACAGATCAAGCAGCTCGGTGCGCGGACGGCAGACGAGCTGCTCACGGTGACGCGGGCAAAGGAACAACATGGGACCTCCTCGGCAAAGGCGCTGACAGGAAGCAACACATTAAACGATAACCATTATCATTTGCAATACGATGATCCGGCTGCGTTGCTGCTATCATGCGCGCCGCCCATCAGGAGGATCCGCCATGCGTGCCGGCCTGCGCCTGCTTGACGACATCGAACGCTTCTTTGCCCTGCGCCAGCACCAGGGCGATGACCGCTTCCGCCAGCGACTGCTGCGGCTGCAGGCGTTCCAGACACAGCGGCTCACCGACACCCACGCCAGCCTGCTTGCCACGCCGCACAGTGCCCCGGCCGTCCAGTTCCTGCTCGACGAGGTGTATGGCGACAATGACCTGCGCCCGGTGGCCCATGACATCCGGCGGGCCACACGCAAGGCCATGAAACTGCTGCCGGAAACGGTCATGGCGACCTCCGCCGTGGTACTGGAAACCACGCTGCTTACCCAGGAACTGGACGAGGCCATGACCGACCTGCTCGGCGATGTGCTGGATACTCCCCTGGATGCGCCCACCTACGGCGAGGCGTACCGCGCCCTGAACCGCACTGACGAACGCGAGCGGCAACTGGCCCTGATTGCCGAACTGGGCCACGGCATCGACCGCTACGTGAAAAGCCGGATGATCCAGACCACCTTCAGAATGGTCCGCAAGCCGGCCCATGCGGCTGGTTTCAGCAACCTGTATGATTTCCTCGAGCGTGGCTTTGGCGCCCTGCGGCCGGTACCCAGTATTGCCGGCCTGCTTGGCGATGTGGCACACACCGAGCGTGTCATCATGCAGCGACTGCTTGACCAACACCCGCAGCCGTTCCAGCTCGACGGCCAGACGCACAGCACGGGACACAACGATGACTGACAAGACCACCCACTTCGGTTACCAGGAAGTGCCCACGGAAGAGAAAGCCAGCCGCGTCGCTGGCGTTTTCCGCTCGGTGGCGCCGAAGTACGACGTCATGAACGACCTCATGTCCATGGGCATTCACCGCCTGTGGAAACGTCTCACCCTGGATCTTTCCGGCGTGCGCCCGGGCCAGTCGGTACTGGACCTGGCCGGCGGCACCGGCGATCTGGCGCTGAAGTTTTCCCGCCTGGTGGGTGATAAAGGCCATGTGGTGCTGGCGGACATCAACGAGGCCATGCTTTCGGTCGGCCGCGACCGGCTGTTTGATCGCGGCTGCAGCCACAATACCGATGTGGTGCAGGTCAATGCCGAGGCACTGCCGTTTGCCGACAACACCTTCCACTGCATCACCATCGCTTTTGGCCTGCGCAACGTCACCGACAAGGACAAGGCATTGCGTTCCATGCTGCGTGTGCTCAAGCCGGGCGGACGCCTGCTGGTGCTGGAGTTTTCCCGGCCCGTCCATGAGGCGCTGTCGCGCCTGTACGACACCTATTCGTTCTCGGTGCTGCCCCGGCTGGGCAAGCTGGTGGCCAATGATGCCGAAAGTTACCAGTACCTGGCCGAATCCATCCGCATGCACCCGGACCAGGAAACCCTCAAGGGCATGATGGAACAGGCCGGCTTCGAGCGCTGTGACTACCACAACATGACTGGCGGTATTGTGGCCCTGCATCGCGGCTTCAAGCTGTAAACGGATAGCGACCATGTCACTGAAAGATCAAGCCACACCGCCGGGACTGTTCGAGACGGCCTTCATGGCCGGCGTCGAGCGACTGATCAACAGGGCCCTGCAAAGTGATCCGGCCAGCCTGCACAGGCTGGCCGACCACAGTGGCCAGTTGCTGGCCGTGGAACTGACCTTCCCGGCGACGCAGCTGTTTATCCTGGTGGTGGAAGACGGCATCGAGATCTATCACGCCAGCGACGCCACTCCGGACGTGATCCTGCGCGGTGGCGCCGTGGACCTGGCCGCCGAGTTCCTCGGCTGGCGCTCACGGCGCGGCCTGATCGGCGGTCCGGTCAGCATCCAGGGCGACCGTGAGCTGCTGCAATCGGTAGCGGACATTGCCCGCGACCTGGAACTGGACTGGGGCGCCATGCTGGAACCGGTGCTGGGTTCGGAAGTCGCCGCGCAGCTTGACCTGGGGGCGCGCCGCCTGGCTGACCTGGCACGCGACGGCTTCCAGCGTCTCGGCCGTGAACTGAGCCACCGGCTGCAACAGGACAACCCGTTGCTGGCCCTGCGCCGCGACGTGTATGAATTCAACCAGGACGTGGATGAATTGCGCGAGGACGTGGACCGCCTGTCCCTGCGCGTGGCGCGGCTGCAATCTGCCCCTGCTGACCTGGACAAGGAGTCCTGACCGATGCCGGGAGCTTTCCTGCGTGTTTTCCAAGTGGCCCATGTCATTTGCCGTTACCGACTGCTGTCACTGCTGCCCGGGCATCCTTTGCTGCGGCTGCTGGTGCTGCTGCAGTGGCTGACACCCTCCGCCTGGTTCGGTCCGCGCAACCTCAGTGACGGAGAGCGCCTGCAGATGGCACTTCAGTCACTGGGCCCGATCTTCATCAAGTTCGGCCAGCTGCTCGCCACCCGGGGAGACCTGCTGCCGCCGCTGTGGATCGAGGCGCTGAGCCGCCTGCAGGACCAGGTGCCGCCGTTTCCCGGCGAGCAGGCGCGGCGCATCATCGAGCAGGAACTGGGCGAGTCCATCGATACACTGTTCGATAATTTCGACACCACACCGCTGGCATCCGCCTCTGTGGCCCAGGTGCATACCGCCCACCTGAAGACCGGCCAGGATGTGGTGGTCAAGGTGGTTCGACCCGGGATCGGCAAGGTGGTGGAACGGGACCTGGCGGTGATGCGTACCGGCGCGCGCTGGCTTGAGACGCTGTGGCAGGATGCCCGCTATTTCCGGCCGTCCCATGTGGTCAGGGACTACGAGCAGATTATTCGCGGCGAGCTCGACCTTGCCGCCGAGGCACGCAACAGCGAAACCATGCGCCGCCATTTCCTGTTCAGCCCGCTACTGCATATCCCGCCGGTATTCATGGACCTGAGCACGTCCCGGGTCATGACCATGGAACGCATCTATGGCATACCGGTAAACGATATCGAACGCATCAAGGCCGCCGGCATTGATCCCAGGGTTCTGGCCGAGCGCGGCGTTGAGATCTTTTTCAGCCAGGTGTTCCGTTTCAATTTCTTCCATGCGGACATGCACCCCGGCAATATTTTCGTCAATCCGGCGAAGCCGGAATCCCCCCAGTACCTGACCATTGACTGTGCCATCGTCGGGCGGCTGTCGCGGCAAGACCTGGACATCCTCGGCCGGCTGGCGCTGGCGGTGATGCGCAAGGACTACGGCACGCTGGTGGATGTGGTGATTCGTGCCGGCTGGTCCACTGCTCCCATCGACCGGGCCCGCTTCCAGCGCGCCGTGGAGGATGTGGTTGAGCCAATCATGTCACAGCCCCTGGACCAGCTGGAGTTTGCCCCGCTGGTGATGAAGCTGTTCGACATGGCGCGCGGCTTCCATATCGAAGCGCCGATCCAGTACATCCTGCTTCTGAAAACACTGGTACATATAGAAGGCCTGGGGCGCAGCATCTACCCGCAACTGGACATCTGGACGCTGGGGCGGCCGCTGCTGGAGCAGTGGATGCTGGAACAGTACGGCCCCACCGCCACCCTGAAGAAAATCCAGGACCGGCTGCCCGAGTGGGCAGCCCAGTTGCCGGACATGCCCGACCTGTTCCGCGACGGCCTGGAGAACCTGCGCGACATGCCCGCGCAGCAGCGCCGGCACGAGGCCCGTATGGAGCAGCTTCTCAACCGTCATCGCCGGCGCCAGATTGCCGGGCTGGCCGGGCTGGGCCTGCTGGCAGCCCCGCTGGCAGTGACCACCACGCCGGCATGGGCCCCGCCGGCTCTGGGCGCCGTGCTGGTGTGGCTGGCCATAAGGCGCTGACGGCCTGCTTTTGCTATGCTGCCCCCACTGGAGAGGGCCATTATGAGTGACATTCTGACGCGGCTGGCCGAGGTACTGGAAGCGCGCAAGGACGAGGCGCCTGACGCATCCTACGTTGCCAGCCTCTACCACAAGGGACTGAACAAGATCCTTGAAAAAGTCGGCGAGGAGGCAGTGGAGACCATCCTTGCCGCCCGCGACTGTGAAGCCTCGGGAAACAGCGAAGCACTGGTCAGCGAGACGGCTGACCTGTGGTTCCACAGCCTGGTGATGCTCGCCCACATGGACATTGGCCCAGAGCAGGTCCTGGCAGAACTGGACCGCCGCTTCGGGCAGTCGGGCATCGACGAGAAGAATTCGCGCGCCGGTAACAGCGCGTAATAACCCAACTGGAGACAACCATGCTTTCCGGCATCAGTATCTGGCAATTGCTCATCATCCTGGCAATCATCGTGCTCCTGTTCGGCACCAAGAAACTGCGCAACATCGGCACTGACCTGGGTGGTGCAGTGAAGGGCTTCAAGAGCGCCATGAAAGACGGCGAAGAAGCGCAGCAGAAGACGCTTGATGAAGGCGCAGAAGCGAGCGCTGAAAAAGAGAAGGAAAAGCACGACGAGAAAGCCTGAGCGATCTGACGCATGTTCGATATCGGCTTCTTTGAGCTTGTCCTGATCTTTGTGATCTGCCTGGTGGTGCTCGGCCCCGAGCGCCTGCCTTCTGTGGCGCGCACACTCGGCCACTGGACCGGGCGCGCCCGAAATGCGTTCAACAACCTGCGCTATGAGCTTGAATCGGAAGCGCACAATCGCGACATGCAGGCAAAGTTCCGCGACAAACTCGAGGAGCTGGGCATCAATGAGGACATGCTGTCCGGGGGCAAACCGCCCGCGGATAACCAGATACTTCCCGGCGACAGAACCGGCGATGAAAACCGGGATGACGACGCCAAATGAGTGACACACCACCGGGAGACATCCAGCTGCCCCTGATGCAGCACCTGCTCGAGCTGAGGACGCGACTGCTTCATTCTGTGCTGGTAATCCTTTTGATCGGTGGCGTACTTTTCTATTTTTCCCGCGAAATCTATGCGGCGGTGGCCCAACCGTTGATGCAGGTCCTTCCGGAAGGCACATCCATGATCGCCACCGACGTGACGTCGCCGTTCCTGGTGCCATTCAAGCTGTCCCTGTACCTGGCCATTCTCCTGGCCATGCCGTTTCTGCTGCACCAGGCCTGGGCCTTCATCTCTCCCGGACTTTATCGCCACGAAAAACGCTTTGCTGCACCCCTGCTTGCCTCCAGCATCCTGCTGTTCTACGCCGGCGTGTCGTTTGCCTATTTTGTTGTATTCCCTGTCCTGTTCGGCTTTTTCACATCCATCGCCCCGGAGGGCGTGGCGGTGATGACAGACATCAGCCGCTACCTCGATTTCATCATTACGCTTTTTATCGCCTTTGGGCTGGCCTTTGAACTGCCGATCGCCATCATGCTGATGATCTGGTCCGGCCTGACAACACCCGAGGCACTGCGGGAGAAAAGGGCATATGTGGTGGTGGGTTGCTTCGTCATTGGCATGCTGCTGACGCCGCCAGACATCATTTCACAGACCCTGCTGGCCATACCCATGTGGCTGCTGTTCGAGTCCGGCCTGCTGTTCGCCCGCTTTATCCCGGTGCGGGACAATGACAATCCCCACCGAGACCTGGCGGACGACTGACAGGACGCTGTCCTAGAACGTCAGGGCATCTGCCTGCGTCTGCGAAGACACATTTGCATTGATCTTTTTCACACCGCACTGATCATAGAGGAATTCCAGCATGCGTCCCTGCACGGACGGGTCACGCATGCTTTCAATATGGCTGCCCAGCAAAGGCTGGAACTGCACCGGCTGCGTGGCCTTTTCCCGCAACGTTTCACCATGATGGTAGGGAATGATCTCATCCTCCTTGCTGTGCATCAGCAGCAAGGGCCGGGAGATGTCAGCAATGTGGTCAACAGGATCGATATCCCCCGGCATCCATGGCACCACCAGTGGACGAAAGCCCCACAACAGCCAGCTACGCTTCATCACATCCGAAGCGATGTCACTGTAACCGGTGAAGGCGGCTTCCAGCACAGCGCACTGGTAAAGCGGTTGGTTCTGCTCCCGGGCAAGCACCACGGTGCTCATGCTGGCGCCCAGGCTCTGGCCGAAAACGGCCAGTGGCTTGTCCTTGAGACGCCCGGAAGCCGCCAGCCAGTCCAGCCCCAACTGAATATCTTCCAGCACTTGCGGCAGTGATGGCTCGCCATCACTGAGGCCATAACCGCGGTAATCGGGAATAAACACGTTGAAGCCCTGGGCCGGCAGCCAGCGCACACTCATCACATGCGTGCTGACATTCTGCGCATTGCCATGCAGGAAGTAGACGGTGCCCCTGGCATCGCCCTTGGCAGGCAGCCACCATCCGTGAATACGCAAACCGTCCTCGTGAATGAGGACGATGTCTTCATAGGCGAGCCCCTGGTTTGCAGGGTTCTGGACCCAGGGCTTCATGGGGAAAAATACCAGTGACGAGCAGCCACTTGCCAGCGCCAGCAGCGCCACGAATGCCACCCTGACTGTGATCAATTGAAGAACTGCCGCCATGTCAGTGAGAATCCCTTGTCGTTGTCACCACGCCATCCATCACGTTGCCACTCGGCACGAATCGCCGACTGCCTGCCCAGTGGCACATTGATGCGCAGGAACTGCCGGTGCCGGTATTCATCGTTGGCAAAGTAGTAACCTTCGCCACCGGCGTTGACCTGCGCCCGGGGCAGGTACCAGAGCAGACCCGCCTGGGCGCCGCCGCCCGGTTCCAGAAAGGAGCTGTAAGCACTGTTGTTTTCAAGCCGGGCGGTGAGGAAGCCATAAGGCATGAAGTTTCCCGCCTGCCAGGTAACCCCCGGCCCGCCCTGGACGAACCGCACCAACCGTTTACGCTCGCCCGCCAACGCTCTCTCCAGGCCACCATGGACAAACCACGATATCGGCTTGATCAGACGGTTACGCGGCGACAACGAGCGGATATGAACGATATCGGCAGATTCCAGTTTCAGGTCGTCCGATTCGGTGGAACGCAAATGCAGGTCGATGCCCTCGATCTGTGCACCGCGCAGGAATCCGGTATCGCGGTCTATCAGGTCATGGTAGGTAAAACGATAGCCCAGCTCACCGAAGTCCTGACTCTCCAGCTGGCCCGCACCCAGTGAGAGCATCTGTGTGCCATGTCCGCGCTCGGGGGGGACCGGCGTCGGCACAGTCAGCTCACCCTCATAGGTATTGGCATTCACCACTTTCAATAGAGCCAGGCTGCGCGCTGCGACCTCAGGGTCCCGCTCATCATTGCGATGGCGAAAACGCAAAACCTGGTAGGCAAGCAGGGCCATGCGGTGACGCTCGGCCTCGTCATATGCCGAGAACTCGGGCCCTTTGGCCACTGACGGATCAGCCATCAACCGTTTCACCAGTTTTTGCTGGCCCGCGTCCATGGCCTGGCGTTCGGCATCCAGCTGTGCCGCTTTTGACGGCCGATACACCCGCTCGCGGACGAGCTCTTTCTTGTACAGGGCCCGCACCGTATTGACCGGCGGTTCTGCCAGGCGGAAACCATCCACCAGGGTCATGCCTGGCTCGACCACGTCAATCAGCTCAAGCAGGCGATAGGAGCAGTTCTCGTCAAAGAAGTAATAGTCAAAGTTCACATCGCGCAGCTCCCACAGGTGCAGGATCATGCGCCGAATCTGCGCTGGCGACAGGTCGAGGGTGTATTCCCAGATATCGCGATTTTCCAGGTGAGAGTATTCCTGGATTTTCGTGGCATAGGGCACGATCACAAAACGCCCGGGGTATCCGCCGGCCAGTCCGCGATAGACATACAGGATGGAGTTATCCTCCGGGCCCACGGCAGCGCCAAAATTGACGGCCCATGAATGCCAGACTGAATCGGGGTTTTCAGCGTCATCAAGCCGGATCAGGGTATGGCCAAACATGGAAGACGGGCTGTTCAGGTACGAGGCGGGAAACACCAGCACCACACGCTTGTCCGGGATCTGGCCCAGCCACTCCTGCAGCTCGGCACAATGAGCCAGGCCGTCACTCTCCGCCCAGCCCAGTTTCCTGGCCAGGAACTGGTAACGGGCCGGGAAACGACAGCGCACCTCGGAACCTTGCGCTCGCATGGCGGAAATATTTGCCTGCAGTTCAGCCAGCGGATCTACCGCGCCGGTTTCAGACAGGAAAAAGCTCTCATCATCGACATAGGTTTCCCCGCGGCTGTGGACAGTGGCACCACGATTGAAATGAAGCAGCGCCAGCCAGAGGGGGTCGTCGGCCAATACAGAAGGCTCCGCTGTCCGCGATTCAACGGCGGATGTCACCGAATACAGCAGGCAAGCCAGGAGCGCCAGGAAAAGTCGCAAACGCATTTTTCTTCCGGGGATAAATCAAAAATGCCCTGCTGCAAGGCAGCAGGGCATTGGATGAACGAAACTGTCAGGTACGTTAGATGTACTTGGCCAGCTTTTCGTCAGACTGCATGACAGCGGAGATGCTCTCCATCACGTCACCAGCAGTCACTTCTTCGCTGGAGAAGATCGCGGAGAAGTTGTCGTGCATTACGTTGTTGAAGTGTGAACGGTCTTCCGCAGGAATACCCATGGATACAGACAGGGCGGTGAGAGCTTCACCTTCGCCTGCTGCCATGTCCATGGCCACTTCTTCGAGCACGCCGTTCATTGCCAGCAGGCTCTGACCACCGTAGGTCAGTGCACCGGAGGTGTCACAACCGTTGGTGCCAGTGGTCATACCGAAAGTCTTGTTGTAGGAAGTGCCGTTCACGATAGTAGCGATCAGGTGAACCGGCAGGCCGCTCTTGCCTTCGAATACCATGTTACCCCAACCACAGCCCGGACCACCCGGAGCAACGGCAGAAGCGGATACTGAAGAACCCAGAAGTACAGCAGCTACAAGGGCTTTTTTCATTGCGAATCTCCCAGCAATTATTTGATGCTTTCCATAAGTAAGATGGCCAGTCGCGCCAGCCATCCCTGAAATCATCATAGAACAGGCCCTGAGCATTGCAATACTCAATTACGCCAACGAATTCACATCGACTGATGTGACAACAGGAACGTTACCGGCCCGTCATTTTCCAGCGACACCTTCATGTCCGCGCCGAAACGGCCCGTGGCAACGGGGTCGATGCCCGCTGCCCTCAGGCTGGTCACAAAATGATCAAAAAGTGGCTGCGCCTGCGCCGGCGGTGCCGCCAGGGAAAAGCCGGGGCGCCTGCCACTACTGGTGTCAGCCGCCAGGGTGAACTGCGATACCGCCAACACGCCGCCGCCAACATCGCGCACATCCCGGTTCATCCGGCCTTGCTCATCAGCGAACACCCGGTAGCCCGCCACCCGTGCCGCCAGGCGCTCAGCGACGGCCCCGTCATCCGCGCGCTCAATGCCGACAAACAGCAACAAGCCCGCATCAATGGCCCCGACCCGTTCGCCGGATACCCGTACCGCCGCACGGGTAACCCGTTGCAGGAGCACCTTCATGCGCCCTCCGCGCCGGTCAAACGCGCCTGCATGGTAGCCACGGCACGCAGCAGCGCCGCCTCGATACCCGGCTCTGCCAGCGAATGACCGGCCGAGGACACCATGCACAATTCACTGCCCGGCCATGCCTGGTGCAACGCCACGGCCTGGTCCGCCGGGCAGACCAGATCATAGCGGCCGTGCACGATGATGCCGGGGACAGCGGCCATGCGGCTCATGCCCCGCAGCAGTGGCTGGCCCAGGAAACCGCCATTGATGAAGTAATGGGTTTCTATGCGCGCCAGCGCCAGGGCGCGTTCAGCGAAGGCGCTGCGCACACTGGCAGACGGCAGCAAGGTGGCACAGGCGGCCTCCCAGCCGGCCCAGGCCCGGGCATCGTCCATGGAGCGGGCGTTGTTCCCGTCATGCAGCCGGGCATGATAGGCCAGCAATGGCTGGCGCTGTTCACTGGCCGACAGGGGCGCCATGAACGCCTGCCAGGCTTCCGGGCGCAGCCGTGACGCGCCTCCCGGGGCATATAGCCAGGCCAGATCCGCATCACGGCACAGGAAGATGCCGCGCAGCACGGCACCCGCGACGTGATCCGGGTAATTCTGGCTGTAGCGCAATCCCAGGGTTGCCCCCCAGGAGCCGCCGAACACCAGCCAGCGGTCCACACCCAGTTTTGCCCGGATGGCCTCGATATCAGCAACCAGGTGATCGGTGCTGTTGTGCTCGACACAGGCGGCAGGGGTGGACCGTCCTGCCCCGCGCTGGTCGAACAGGATGATGCGCCAGAATGCCGGATCGAAGAAGCGCCGCAGGTGGCCGGAGCAGCCGCCACCGGGCCCGCCGTGCAGGACCACCACCGGAAAGCCGTGGCGGTTGCCACTCTCTTCCACATACAGGGTGTGACCCTGGCCAACCGGCAGCTGGAACTGGTGATACGGGGCGATCTCGGGATACAGTGGCATCTATGGAACGAATCCGGAAAAGTCGTCTGTCAGCATACCTTGCCCTCGTTGCCCTGCAACTGATGCTGGCCGCATGCTCATCACCCGACCCGGCCGAGCAGGGCGTGGCCGAGGCACTGGAGCGCATCAGCGATGCCGTGGAGGCGAAGGACAGCAAGGCGGTAATGGGTGAGATCGATGAAGATTTCACCCTGCGTCGCACCGGCCGGGAGGACCTCAACCACTTCCTCGCCGGGCGCACCCTGCGCCATCTGCTTGACCGCTACCGCGACATTACCGTGGTGACATCGGGCCTTGATGTCACCCAGGACCCGTTACGCGACGACCTGGCGCACGTGCGCTTCAACGTGCTGGTAACTGGCGGCCAGGGGCGGCTGCTTCCTGAACGCGGAGAACTCTACCGGATCGACAGCCAATGGCGCCATGACGGCCAGTGGCGACTGTTGCAGGCCACTGCCCGGCGGGCACTGGAATAGCAGGCCTTCTGCACTAGCCGGCATCAGGGCCTTCCTGGGCCAGCTGCCCTTCGAGGTCAAGCTCCTTGATCTTGCGTGTCAGGGTATTGCGCCCCCAACCCAGCAATCCGGCGGCATCACGTCGGCGACCCCCGGTGTGTTTCAGGGCTACTTCTATCATGGCGCGCTCGAAGGCCGGCACCGCCTCATCAAGGATGCCCTTGCGTCCTGCTGCCAGGGTGCGGTCCGCCCACAGCCGCAAGGCTTTTTCCCAGTCGCCACCCACTTCCGTGCGCGCCTCCGACTGGCGCAGCTCCGGCGGCAGGTCGTCCACCAGCACCTCGCGGCCAGAGGCCATCACGGTCAGCCAGCGGCAGACGTTCTCCAGTTGGCGCACATTGCCCGGCCACGGCAGCGTGGTGATGAATGATTCGGTATCACGGTGCAGGGTCTTGGCTTCCACGCCCAGCTCCTGCGCGGCCCGCTGCAGAAAATAGCGGGCCAGCCGGGGAATATCTTCGCGGCGCTCGCACAGACGGGGGATGTGGATGCGAATGACATTGAGGCGGTGAAACAGGTCTTCCCGGAAATCACCATCCTTGACCAGCTCCTCCAGGTCCTGGTGGGTGGCCGCAATGATGCGCACATCCACCTTGATCGCAGATGTGCCCCCGACGCGGTAGAACTCGCCTTCCTGCAACACCCGCAGCAGCCGGGTCTGCGCCTCGATGGGCATGTCGCCAATTTCGTCCAGGAACAGCGTGCCGCCGTTGGCCTGCTCAAAGCGACCGATGCGCTGGGCATTGGCCCCGGTGAACGCGCCTTTCTCATGGCCAAACAGCTCCGACTCGATCAGGTCACGCGGAATGGCCGCCATGTTCAGGGCAACAAACGATTTCTCCCGACGCACCGAGTGCCGGTGCAGGGCGCCCGCCACCAGCTCCTTGCCGGTACCGGACTGGCCATTAATGAGGACGGTGACATTGGAGTGGGACAGGCGACCAATGGCCCGAAATACTTCCTGCATGGCCGGCGCCTCACCGATGATCTCGGTGGGCGGCTCCTCAGCCTCCGCAAGGGCCGCGCCCCCCTGCTCTTCGCGGTGCTTGACGGCACGCTTCACCAGCGCCACCGCCTCATCCACGTCAAACGGCTTGGGCAAGTACTCGAAAGCGCCGCCCTGGTAAGAGGCCACGGCCGAATCCAGGTCCGAGTGCGCGGTCATGATAATAACCGGTAACTCCGGGAACTTGCGCTGCAGGATCTTGAGCATGCGCAAGCCGTCCGTGCCCGGCATACGGACATCCGAAATCAGCACATCCGGTTCAGCACCACCACCCTCAAGAAGGTTGAGTGCCTCGTCCGCATCCTCGAAAACCTTGCAGTCATACCCTTCCTGGCCAAGCGCTTTCTCCAGCACCCAGCGAATGGAGCGATCATCATCAATTATCCAGACTGTGGCTGTCATTTTCCGCACTCTCTCCGTTGACGCGCCCCTGTTCCATGGGCAACAACAAACTGAAAACTGTCTGGCCCGGCACTGATTCACACTCGATCAAACCGTGGTGCGAACTCATGATTGACTGGGCGATAGACAGACCCAGGCCCGAACCGCTGGCGCGGCCACTGACCATGGGATAGAAAAGGGTTTCCCGGACATCTTCAGGAATACCCGGGCCGTTGTCCTCGATATCCACCCGCGCCACCAGCCGGTGACGCTGCGCACCGATGGTGAACTGGCGCAGCACCCGGGTGCGCAGGGTCACCACCCCATCCTCCCGGTTCGACTCGATCAGCGCCTGCGCCGCATTGCGGACAAGATTCAGCAGCACCTGGATCAGCTGGTCCCGGTCCACCGGTATGTCCGGCAGCGACGGGTCGTAGTCGCGCTGGATATCAATGCGGTTGGTATATTCCGCCAGCATCAGCTGGCGCACATGCTCAAGGCATTCATGCAGGTTGACGTCCTCGACCCGCGGCAGCCGGCGCGGCCCGAGCATGCGGTCCGCCAGCTTGCGCAGCCGATCGGCTTCTTCAATGATCACGCGGGTGTACTCGCCCAGCTCCGGGTCCGGCAGGGCGCGTTCAAGCAGCTGCGCTGCCCCGCGAATGCCGCCCAGCGGGTTCTTGATCTCGTGGGCCACACCACGCACCAGCGCCCGGGTGGCCTGGTTGGCATGAATCAGTGCTTCCTCGCGGGTGATGCGGATCAGGCGATCCAGCGACTGCATCTCGATCAGCAAGGTGGCCTCGAAGCCCGGCTCGCTGATATGCGTGACGCTGTAATCCACGGTGATCTCCTGCCCGGGCTGCGTCTGCAGATGCGCCTCGCGCCGGGTGAACGGGTGACCGTCGTCCAGGCACCCCTGCAGCGCCTGGCGGGCATCCTCATCGTCGAAGAAGTAATCGGGCAGCGGTGATCCGATGGCGCGCGGGGCGCTGGTGGAAAGCAGCATCTCTGCGGCCGGATTCAGGTAGCGCACCACCAGCTTTGCATCCACCAGCAGAACTGCAGTGCGCAGATGATCCAGGAGTCGCTTGTACAGCGGATTGTTATGCATAGCCGGCTTGCCCATGACAGTGCAGTAGCAAGTTTCAGGCCATCGGCAATGAACCGCGCGAGGGCACGGAGCTCAGCGAATACGGGCCTGACCGGCTTTCAGTGTAAACGGACGGGACATGGCGCGCACCATTTTAGTGCACACCATGTCGGACAGCCCTGCTTCCAGGACGGATGCGGCAGCGCCTAGTTGGCCTTGGCACCACCGGACGGCAGCCTGCGGGATACCCGCTGCACATAAAAGGTGACAGGCTCGGATACCGCCAGCTCGGCACCACTGGCATCCACCACCCGCACGACAACCGTATGCTCACCACGGGGCGGCTGCGGAATTTCCAGGCCATCCAGCACCTGGCCATCGAAAACCACCTGGGCCTTGTGCGACTGGCGCAGGGTCGGCGACACCTTGAAACCCACCGCCAGGCTCTCGGACGGGTTGTGATAGGTCTGTTCCGATTCCGGCTGGGTGATACGTACCTTGTAGTTGACCAGCCCATCATCCAGCTTCTTGCCGGGCTCTGCCTTCTCTTCGCTGGGCGGCGGGGCAATGCGCGGCACAGAGATGTCCACGGTGTTGGGCTTGCGGATCTGCACTTCCTCCAGGCTGTCGTCGCCCTGGTCGGTAAACATCACCGAACCATCCTCGCCTACCGTGCGATACACCCGTTTGGTGGACTCCTGCGCTGACGAATCGGACGGGGCATCACCTGACGGACTCTCCCCTGCCTGGTCTGCCCCGGCCTCCTCCTGCCCTGGCGCGCTCAGCTGCGGCGGCAATTCATCCGCCATCGCCGGCGGCGCCAGCAGGCCCGCCATCAATGCCATGTACACACCGGTCTTGATCATCACTGTTCTCCGCATTGGCTGACTTCCATTCTGCGGCGAGCTGCAGACAAAAAAAAGGGCCGCTTTCGCGGCCCTTTTCCCAACGTCAGTCCGGAGACTGCGTTTAGCAGGAGTAGTACAGGTCGAATTCCACCGGGTGCGGAGTCATCAGCAGACGCTCGACTTCCTCGCGCTTCAGGCCGATGTAACCGTCCAGGGCATCCTTGGTGAACACGTCGCCAGCCAGCAGGAAGTCGTGATCGGCTTCCAGGGCGTCCAGCGCCATGGTCAGGGTGTGTGCCACGGTCGGGATACCGGCTTCTTCTTCCGGCGGCAGGTCGTACAGATCCTTGTCCATGGCATCGCCCGGGTGGATCTTGTTGTTGATACCGTCCAGACCCGCCATCAGCAGTGCGGTGAAGCACAGGTACGGGTTGGCAGAGGGATCCGGGAAGCGGGTCTCGATACGACGCGCCTTCGGGTTGGATACCCACGGAATCCGGATGGAAGCAGAACGGTTACGGGCAGAGTAGGCCAGCATTACCGGCGCTTCGAAGCCAGGTACCAGACGCTTGTAGGAGTTGGTGGAGGCATTGGTCAGCGCGTTGATGGCGCGGGCATGCTTGATGATACCACCGATGTAGAACAGCGCCGTCTCGGACAGGCCGCCGTAGGCGTCGCCGGAGAACAGGTTCTTGCCGTCCTTGCTCAGGGACTGGTGCACGTGCATACCGGAACCGTTGTCACCTACCAGCGGCTTGGGCATGAAAGTGGCGGTCTTGCCGTAGGCATGGGCCACGTTGTGTACGCAGTACTTGAGGATCTGGACTTCATCAGCCTTCTTGGTCAGGGTGTTGGCGCCAACGCCGATCTCACACTGGCCAGCAGTACCCACCTCGTGGTGGTGCACTTCGATTTCCAGGCCCATCTGCTCCATGGCAGCACACATGGCCGCACGCAGGTCGTGCAGGCTGTCCACCGGCGGAACCGGGAAGTAGCCGCCCTTCACGCCGGGACGGTGACCGATGTTGTTGTGCTCGAACTCGTCAGCAGAAACCCAGGCCGCTTCCTCGGAGTGGATCTTGTACATGGCGCCCTGCATGTCGGACTTCCACTGTACGGAATCAAAAACGAAGAACTCGGGCTCAGGACCGAACAGGGCGCTGTCGGCGATGCCGGAGGCCTTGAGGTACTCTTCAGCGCGCATGGCAACGGAGCGCGGGTCACGCTCGTAGCCCTGCATGGTGGCAGGCTCAACGATGTTGCAACGCAGGTTCATGGTGGACACGTCGGTGAACGGATCCATGACCGCCGTCTCGTCATCCGGCATCAGGATCATGTCTGACTCGTTGATGCCCTTCCAGCCGGCAATGGACGAACCGTCGAACATCTTGCCTTCGTCGAAGAAATCGCCATCCACTTCGCCTGCCGGAATGGAGACGTGCTGCTCCTTGCCGCGGCTGTCAGTGAAACGCAGGTCGACCCACTTTACGTCGTGGTCCTTGATCAGTTTTGTAGTCTTGGCAGACATTGTTTTGCGTCCTCCTGGGAACACCGTGAATTTGCCCAGTCCTGCGGGGTCCGCCGCCTGACTGACGTTGCATCATCGTAGAGCAAGATGCGTGCCACTCCCACAGATGCACCAGACGGCGTGCCGAGGGACTTTCCAGTGGTCAGCCACTGGCTGCGCGCACCATAATGAACCACTTTTTTACTGCTCGCACCATAATGGTGCCTTCAACCATGGCCGACTCTCAGGCGCACCACCACTTCATTGCCGTCGCCAGGCCCGGCCTGCACCACCTCGTGACCATGCACCCGACACCAGGCGGGAATATCCGCCAGCGCGCCGGGGTCGGTGCAGATCACTTCCAGCTCCTCGCCGGGCGCCATCTCCCGGACCCGGTTCTGCGTGCGTATCACCGGCATCGGGCACAGCAGCCGACGTGCATCCAGCGTCTCAACCGTCATACGCCCCCCACATGCCAGTCCTCGGGAATGTCGTCTGCCGGCATGGGAGCCACCTGCACTTCCCGGCTGACGCCATCCGGTGCACGCACTTCCACGGTGACAGCTTCCGCCGCACGGCCCTGTGAATAACGGGCCAGAATCGACGCCGCCAGGCGCTGCTCATCCTCTGTGATGGTGCCGTCCACCAGGGCCAGCGGGCCGCGGTGGCTCACCGGCGTCAGGCTGGTGAACTGGTAGCGGTAGCCCTCAAGAAAATTGTTCTCGCCCTGCTCGCGACTGATGATCAACTTGAAGTGGGGCCGCGGCCGCAGGTGCCGGCCGACCTTGAGCAGCATGATGTCATCCAGCTCGTAGCGGCGCTCGTTGCGGGCCTGCCACAGATCCGCCAGCTTCTTCGAATAGGCTTCGTCGGTGAGGAAACAGCAACCGCCGGCGGGCTGGGCATAGTCATCCAGGCCGTAGCGCTTGGCCAGCGCCATCTGCGGCTTGCGGTTGCGGCCATGGAAACCGTGCAACTGGCTGCGATCCACCCAGCCTTCCCGCTCGGGCAGGGTTTCCGGCATGTTCAGGGCACTCAGCGGGCGCAGCAGCCGGTCCTCGGCACCAGACTCACTGGCAATCAGCGGCATCGTCTCCCGGCGTTGGGACTTGGGTCGCTGGCCCACCACCTCGCCAGTGATGATGAAATCAAAGCCGCCGTCCCCGGCCATTTCGCGTGCCTTGTTGAGCATCAGGCTGGCCTTGTTGACCATGAAAATCTTGCAGTCCAGGCAGGGGTTGAGATTGGCGCCATAGCCATGGCGCGGATTCAGCACCACATCCTTGTACTCTTCAGAAATGTCGACGATGTGCAGCTTGATACCAAGGCGCTCGGCCACCCACAGGGCGTTGTTGCGCTTGCCCCGGTCCTTGTCCTTCTTGCGGATGGCATGGGTATGGCCTTCCACACAGAAACCGGTAAAGAAATTCACCCCTTCCACCTCGATGCCCTGTTCCTGCATGACCTTGACGGCAAGCATGGAATCCAGGCCTCCGGATACGAGGGCAATGGCACGACGCGGGGCACTTTCTGGCAGTTGCTGCGAGGCAGACACAATCGGCTCCTGACTGGCAGCGGGCTGGCTCAACATTCACCCGCTGCTCACAAGGTGGCCGCGGATGATAGCAAACCGCCCCGTAGGGGCCAAACCGGTCATCGGCGCGGCCGCCCTACATCAGGCGTTGCGGATCATAGAACACGCCCATATCAGCCAGCACGGCCATCAGCCGGTCCTGCAGGGCGCGGGTGATCAAGCCGGCATCTGCCACCGGCGTGTCGTCATGATCAAGCACCGCCATTTCCGACAGGCCACCGGCGGACAGGGGCATGGCCACCGTGTATTGCGGCCCCACATAGGCCAGCGCATCCCAGCTCGCACATAGCCGGTACCGATCCGGGTCCGGGTTGAACAGGTTCTGGCCCAGCGCGTAATCCTGCGGCGGGTTCTCCACCCCCAGCAACGGCATCAGGGTCGGCACCAGGTCCAGATGGCTGGTGGGCCCTGTATGCACCGCAGGTGCCCTCCCCGGCACATGCAGCACCAGCGGCGTCCACATCTGCTCACGGGTAAATGCGGAATTATGCCCCCAGCGGCCATGCTCCATGAATGCCTCACCATGATCGCCAGTGACAACGACAACGGTATTGTCCAGCAGGCCACGCTGGCGCAGGTGGTCCAGCACCCGGCCAATCTGCTGGTCCAGGTGATGGGTGGCGTTCACATAGCGATTGAATATCAGGTCAACGTCCTCGCCCACATCCTCGCTGGCATAGTTGAAGTGCTGCAGATAAGGCCGGCGAATCACCGATTCGTCTGGAAAGTAGTAACGCGCGTGGGACGACTCCAGGAAAAAGAACGAAAAGAACGGCTGCCCTGACGGCTGCTGGTCGATGAACGCCTGCAGCCGCTCGACATTGCGGCGATCCCGCTGCCAGCCCACGCCGCTTTCGTCACTGTGCAGCACCTCGCCCGGAAGCCCGGCAAACACCGTCTGGTCAAACTCGGGATAGGTAAAGCTGGCACTACTGAAAATACCGAACCGGTAATCCCTCTGCTGCAGCAGGGTAAGCAGGGCCGGCGGCTGGCGGCGCTCCAGAAAGGAAAACCAGTAAGACCCGGGCAGGCCATAGAACTGCGAGAACAGCCCCATACGGGTGCCGTTACCACCACTGAGATGGTCTTCGAAACGCTGGCCCTGCTGCGAAAACTGCCACAGATTGGGCATGATTTCCGGCGTCAGCATGTCTCCGCGCAGCGACTCAGCCACCAGCCAGACAACATTCACGGGTGTTTCAGCGGCGCGAGAGCGCAACGCCTGCTTTGGATAGTACAGGCGCCCTTGCGACGGCGCCGCCAGCTGCTTTGTGCTGGCCACGGAAATATCCAGACGCCGGGCCAGCGACGCAAATGTCACCGGCTGGTAGAACGGCACCCAGTGGGCCGCAGCTGTGACCGGCTGGTAGCTCACCAGCTTGCTGCCACCAAACAGCAATCCGCTGGAGAGCAGACAGGCGACCCCGACAGCAGTCACCCCGATCCGGCCGGGCACGGCCAACGGCAAACGTCGCGCCAGAGACCACAACAGCACCTCCAGCACGGTGACAAGGCATGCCAGCACCGACAGGGTCATCACGGTATCCGCGCTGCCACCGAGGGAATTGATGCCGCCCGGGGTCGTCAGCAGATTCCAGACGAAGCCATTGACATGAAACCCGTACATGACAAAGAGCTTCATGTCGCCGAGCAGGAACAGCACCAGGAACGAGGCCCACAGCAGCGTCACCGCAGTGGCCATGCGCTGCCAGCCAAGCAGCGACAGGCATTCGCCCACCAGCCAGCCGGGAAGCAGGAAAAGACCGCAATAGGCGGCCAGGGAAAGCACCAGGAAAACCGACGCAAGCACACCTGCCGTCAGCTGGGCGAGGGGAATGAAGGCGCCAATCAGCAGCAGCTGCAGCAGCCAGTTGGCCAGCAGAAACCGGGCTCGTCGCGTCAGATAGGTTGAACGGGTCACTTGACCACCTCCCTGGCGCTGATCATCAGGGACTGGCCTTAATAGACGCTTAACGGAGGGTCATTCAGTGACGGGGTTGCACAGTGCCTCCCGGGCGAAGGCGATCCGCTGTCGCGGCGCCTCGCCGGCGCGCTGACTGATGTGGGCGTCAACCCGGGCGCAGCGGGTAGTGAGCCCGTCATTATTGGCAATCTGGATACTCAGCCCCGGCCGCGCGTTGAGCTCCAGCACCATCGGGCCCTGTTGCCGGTCCAGCACCAGGTCGACACCCAGGTAACCCAGCCCGGTCAGCTCATAGCACCGTGTGGCCAGGTAAAGGAACTCCCCCCAACGGGGGATCTGCACCCCGGCCACGGGATTGGCCGTGTCGGGATGACGAAAGATACGCATGTTGTGCCAGGTGCCACCCACCGTGATGCCCTCGGCCATATCCACGCCCACACCAATAGCGCCCTGGTGCAGGTTGGCCTTGCCCTGGCTCTGGCGCGACGGCAACCGCAGCATGGCCATGACCGGATAGCCGCGGTAGATGATGATGCGCAGGTCAGGCACACCCTCGAAGCTGATCGCGGAAAACACCGGGTCCGGCTGCACCCGGTACTCGATCAGGGCCTGGTCGTGGTGTCCGCCGAGGGAATAAATGCCCGACAGAATGCCGGAGAGGTGGAAACCGACGTCGTCATCGCTGAGCAGGCGACCACTGGTGGTTCTGTAGCGCCCCTCGAAACGGTCCTGGACCACAAGCACACCATCACCGCCGGCGCCCTGGGCTGGCTTGATGACGAACCCGTCGTGACCGTTGACCGTGTCGGCAAGGTTGGCAATGTCATGTTCGGTGGCAATGGTGCCGATCAGCGCCGGCGCACGGATACCGGCATCCAGGAGCAACCGCTTGGTGGTCAGTTTGTCATCCACCAGCGGATACAGTCGCCGCGGGTTATGTGCCAGCACCATATCGGCGTTGCGGGCATTGATGCCAAGCACGCCGCGCCGGCGCAGGGTTTTCCAGGCATGGGTGACGAACATGTCAGCGCGGCTCCGTCATGGCGCGAAAGCGCAGCAGTTCCATCAGCCGGTAGCCGCGGTAATGTCCCATCCACAGCATGGCACCAATCAGCACCAGCAACAGTCCGGGAAAGGTGAAAAACAGGTAATGCAGTGCCGGCAGGCTCATGACCTGGTGGCATGCCGCAGCCGCCACCAGCGTGCCGGCTGCAACCTTCATGGAATGGGTGCCGCCACGCTCTTCCCAGACAATCGACATGCGCTCGATCACCATGGTCAGGATGACCATGGGGAACAGTGACAGGGACAGGCCGCTGGCCAGCCCCATCTTGTGCGTCAGCACGCTCAGGGTCAGCATGCACATGACCACGAAGGTGAGCACCACAGACAGGCGCGGTAACAGCTGCAGCCTGAGGTGTTCCAGGTAGGCTCGCAGCGTGAGGCCAAGCCCGGTAATCAGCACGAACAGCAACACACCCCAGACCAGTTCCGTCTCCCGGAAAGCCAGCGCCACCAGCACCGGCGTGAAGGTACCCAGTGTTTCCAGGCCAATGAGATTGCGCAGCATCAGGATCAGCAGCACACCGAGGGGAATCATGATCATCAGCCGGAACTGGTGCTGCACGTCCAGCGGCAGGTCATACAGTGACAGGCTCCAGAGCGATTGCCCGGTTAACGGACGCACCGTCTGTGCCAGCTGTATGGCGCTCATTTCATGCTGGCTGGTGGTTATGGTGGCACGCAGGTTACGCCCGCCTTCCAGCTCCACCATGGGGCCGGGCCCCACCCACCAGACCAGGCTGTCCTCGGGCATGCCCTGCTGGGCATTGTCCGGGTTGAAGTAGAGCCACTGCTCGCCATTGAAGCTGCGCAACCACAGCTGCGGTTCCTGGCTCAGCCCGTGCTGGAGACGCACCAGGTGAACCTGCTCAGACGGAATATGGGCTGCCGCCAGGATCAGGTCCGCCACCCGTGCCCGGTTTTCCACCGAGTTGTCGCCGGCGAGCAGCATGCGCACATTGCCATTGCTGGAATTGTTCACCGTCCTGATGGTTTCGCTGATGAATGTCTCCACATCCGCCGAGCGTTCCCGGATCGGTTTTATCAGCGCATCGACGGCCAGCTGCTCGGCACCGTCCAGGGGCATGGGCTTGCGGTATTGCGGCCCCGAAAACACCGGCGGCTCACTGAAGCTGCGGGTCAGTACCAGGCGGTAGTAAAGCGACTGGTGGCCCTGTGGACGACGTGCGGACCACATGGCCCGGCGATTGGGCCCCTCGTCATAGACATTGACGCCGTAATTGTGGGAAACAAAGCTCTCATTGAGGGTGACAAAACCACCTTCCACCGGCGGCAGGAACATGGTCATTTTTACCGGGAAGTCCTCGCGCGCGGTAAATTCCATCCGCGCGTCGACAATCCAGACAGGATCCGTCTCGGTCTCGGTGAGGGGGATTCCCCAGACCACCGCCTGCCAGACCACGCTGGCGCCACCCATGACGACGATCAGCAAGGCCAGCAACCGGGCATGCAGGCGCACTGTTACCATGATCCCAGGCACTTCCTCGTCGCAAACGCTTCAAACCGGACAGCCAGGGCTGTTCCGCCTATTGCGGTCGGCGAGCGTCTTCGGCTCCCTGGCACCGCGGTGCGCCCATGGCGCGGTCATATTCTGCATCAACCAGGGCCCGCAGCGCACGTAACGCTTCGTGTCCCAGCAGCATCGGGTGGCTGAACCGGCGCCGGTCTGTCAGGTTGACGTCCAGCAGCGCCTGCCGGTCGCCCACGCAAAGCACCAGCTCCACCACCGGCCGGCGTGAGTAGTCCTTGTCATCCTCATCCACATCGGAAGCGCGGCGCTTGATGCGCACGTTGTGCGCCAGCGGCAACTCCAGCTCGCCCAGATCGAGACCCGGCACGGCCAGCCTGAAGCGCACCCAACGTTCGCCATCACGGTCGAACCGCTGGATGTTACGCGCACTGAGGGAGGCACTTTCGGCCCCGGAATCCACCTTGGCCGGCAATACAATACCCAGCTCAGGGACAAACACGCTCTCGGACAGGCCGTAAATGACCTTGGGCACCGGCCTGGATTCAGCCTCTTCAGCGCCCGGGGCAGGCCCGGAGACAAGCATAAGAACCACCAGGGCAGCCAGCAAACGCGCCATATTCACCTCTTCACTCCCGTTTTGTGGCCGCTTGGACCGGTCCTTGCCCGTCGGGTTCAGCCCGATTGCGTGGCCTGCATCACAAATCCCCCTGCTGAGGAGGCGGGCAAACCGTCCGACGGAGTGCAATACAGTACCCGATGGCCCTGCTATAATCGCGCCCCTTTTCCATAGCCAGCGGACTTTTTTGTGATCGAACGCCTCAGAAACATCGCCATTATTGCCCACGTTGACCACGGTAAAACGACCCTGGTCGACCGACTCCTGCAGCAGTCCGGCACCCTCGGGGACCGGGCCGGGGATGTGGAGCGCGTCATGGATTCCAATGACCTCGAGAAAGAACGGGGCATCACGATCCTGTCCAAGAACACCGCGATCAAGTGGAACGACTACCGCATCAACATCGTCGACACCCCCGGACACGCCGATTTCGGCGGCGAGGTAGAGCGCGTCCTGTCCATGGTGGACTCAGTCCTGCTGCTGGTGGATGCAGTTGACGGGCCCATGCCCCAGACCCGGTTCGTGACCCAGAAGGCGTTCGAGCAGGGCCTCAACCCGATTGTGGTCATCAACAAGATCGACCGTCCGGGCGCCCGCCCGGACTGGGTGATGGACCAGGTGTTCGACCTGTTCGACCGCCTCGGCGCCACCGACCAGCAACTCGATTTCCCGGTGGTCTATGCCTCCGCCCTGAACGGCATCGCGGGCCTGGATGCTGACGACATGGCCGACGACATGACGCCCCTGTTTGAAGCGATCGTTGACAAGGTACCGGCCCCGGACGTGGACCAGGAAGGCCCGTTCCAGATGCAGGTGTCATCGCTGGACTACAACAGCTATGTGGGCGTGATCGGCATTGGCCGCATCAAGCGCGGCCGCATCAAGAGCAACTCCCCGGTAAAGGTCGTTGACCGCAACGGCAAGACCCGTAACGGACGCATTCTCACCATCATGGGCTACCACGGTCTTGATCGCGTCGAAGTGCCGGAAGCGGCAGCGGGCGACATTGTCTGCATCACCGGCCTCGACCCGCTGGATATCTCCGACACCCTGTGTGACCCGGCCAACGTCGAGGCACTGACCGCCCTTAAGGTGGACGAGCCCACCGTGAGCATGTTCTTCCACGTCAACACGTCACCGTTTGCGGGCAAGGACGGCAAGTTCGTCACGTCACGCAACATCCGTGACCGCCTGCAGGAAGAGCTCAAGCACAACGTGGCCCTGCGCGTAGAAGACACCGACAGCCCCGACCGTTTCCGCGTGTCCGGCCGCGGTGAATTGCACCTGTCAGTGCTGATCGAGAACATGCGCCGTGAAGGCTTCGAGCTGGGCGTGGGCCGCCCTGAAGTCATTCTGCGCGAAATTGATGGTGAAACCCAGGAGCCCTACGAACACCTGGTCATCGATATCGAGGAGCAGCACCAGGGCCCTGTGATGGAGCAACTGGGTCTTCGCCGCGGCGAAATGAAGGACATGAACCCGGACGGCAAGGGCCGGCTGCGTCTTGAATACATTGCGCCGTCGCGCAACCTGATCGGTTTCCGCTCCCTGTTCCTGACCCTGACCTCAGGCACCGGCATTCTCAACTCCACCTTCTCTCATTACGGTGAATACAAGCCTGGCCTGGCCACTCGCCGCGTCAACGGCGTACTCATATCCAACGTCGCTGGCAAGGTCCTGGCTTATGCACTGTTCAACCTGCAGGAGCGCGGACGGTTGCTGATTGACCCGAATGTGGATGTGTATGAAGGCCAGATCATCGGCATCCATGCGCGCGACAATGACCTGACGGTGAATCCCACCAAGGCCAAGCAGCTTACCAACGTGCGTGCGGCCGGCACTGACGAGAATATCGTCCTGACGCCACCCATTCGCCACACCCTCGAGCAGGCTCTCGATTTCATCGAGGATGACGAGCTGGTGGAAGTGACACCGCATCATATTCGCCTGCGCAAGAAACTGCTGACTGAGTCAGAGCGCAAACGCGCGTCCCGACAGGCCTGATGCCTGACACAAAAAAGGGCGCCATCAGGCGCCCTTTTTTGTTGTGGCAGAATGCATGCTGACAAGAACCTGGCTGGCCGTGTCCGCGTGCCATGACGCCCCTGAAGGGCACACGACTCAGAGCAGGGAACCTGCGATATAGCGATCCAGCAGGTTGGCGAAATCCTGGCGCTCCGACTGTGATAACGGTGGCTGGCCGCCCGTCTGGATGCCGCTGGCACGCATGGTGTCCATGAAATCGCGGATATTCAACCGGGCGCGCACATTGTCACCATCAAGACGCTCACCGCGGGTGGTGATGACCACGGCACCCTTCTCAATAACCTCTGCGGCCAACGGAATATCCTGGGTGATGACCAGATGACCGGCAGATACACGCCGGACGATTTCGTCGTCAGCAACGTCGAAGCCACTACTGACCTGCACCGAACGAAGCCAGGGCGAGCGCGGCACCGGAACCTGCTGATTGGCAACGAACGTCGTCTGCACCTGGGCACGTTGGGCGGCGCGCACAAGGATGTCGCGTATCACCCTCGGACAGGCGTCGGCGTCCACCCAGACTGCTCTTTGCGCCGGCACTGATTCACTCACCTGGTCTGCCTCCACACGGGTATACTCCGCGCATGATCGATATTGCCCTTTACCAGCCGGAAATTCCGCCCAATACCGGCAACATCATGCGCCTGTGCGCCAACACCGGCGCCCGCCTGCATCTGGTCAAACCCCTGGGCTTCGACCTGTCAGAAAAGAAACTGCGCCGCGCCGGACTCGACTACCGCGACCTCGCCAGCGTCACCGTACATGACAGCATCGAGGCACTGATCACGTCAGTAAGTCCACGTCGTATCATCGCCATGACCACCCGTGCCAGCCACTCGCTGTTCGACGCACGATTCAGGGCCGATGATGTTTTGCTGTTCGGCCCTGAAACCCGGGGGCTGCCGATGACGCTGCTGGATCAGATCGGCGAGCAGAACTGGCTGCGGATCCCAATGAAACCGGACAGCCGCAGCCTGAATCTTTCAAACAGTGCGGCCGTGTGCCTATACGAGGCCATCAGGCAGACTGCACCCGACAGTCTGCGCTGAAGAAATGGCGCCTCAGTGCGCAGCGCTGCCCTGCTCTTCGTCGCGACGGGCCTTGGCCTGCTGGTAGAGCGCCTCGAAATTGATCGGCTGCAGCTGGAACACCGGGAAAGAGCCTTTCTGCACCAGCGATGCAATGGTCTCGCGGGCATAGGGGAACAGCACATTGGGGCAATAGGCGCCAAGCAGGTGCTCTCGCTCCTCATCGGAGAGACCGCTGACCGTAAAGATCCCGGCCTGTTTCACTTCCACCAGGTACACCGTTTTCTCATCCTGCTCTGCCGTCAGGGTGACAGTGATTTCCACTTCAAAATCATCGCTTTCAGCAATGCGGCGGGCGGCGTTGTTGAGCTGCACACCAACCTTGGGCTGGTAGTCAGTGGTAAAAACCTGCGGCGACTGCGGCGACTCGAAAGAGACATCCTTCACGTAGATTCGCTGAATCCGGAACGCCGGCTCTTGTTGTTCAGACATGCTTTACTCCTGGACAGTTATTCCTTTGTGAGCAACTCATCAAGCTTCCCCGAGCGCTCAAGCGCGAAGAGCTCATCGCAGCCACCCACGTGATATTCGCCAACCCATATCTGCGGCACGGTGCGCTGGCCGCTACGCGTCATCATCTCGCCGCGTCGGGCAGGCTCCCTGGCCACATCAATATCCGAGTAGGCAACCCCCTTCGAGTCCAGCAGCCGCTTTGCGCGGATGCAGAACGGGCACCAGGGGGTCGAGTACATGACGACCGGCTGGGTCACGCCTTGGTCACCGGCAGTTTCTCGGCACGCCAGGCCTGAAGGCCGCCCCGCAGGCGCCAGACACTTTCAAAGCCCTTGCCGCGCAGCATGCGGCCCGCTGCGGAGGCGGTGTTGCCATGGTTGCACACCAGTATCAGTGGCTTGTCCCTGAACTTTTCCAGTTCGCCCAGCTGTTCCTCCAGTCGCGACTGGGGGATATTCAGGCTGCCGGCAATGTGTGCCGCCCGGAAGTCATCCTCTGCCCGGACATCCAGCAGGACGCCGTCCTGCTTGTTGACCATGTTGGTGGCCTGCTGAGGCGACACCGGCTGGCCGCCACGGCGACTCTCGATGACAAAAAACACGGCCCACAGCACGAAAAAGGCGGAAACCAGCACGGGATGATTACCGGCAAACTCCAGCAAACGGTCCATTTTTCTCCCTCGGACGGAATCAATCGGGGCGAGAGTATAACAGCCGGGAACCGGGTTGCCCTTCCCCCCCGTGGCCGGATCAGGTAAAAATCCGCTCATGATACGTATATGCCTGATTTTGCTCTGTCTGTGGTGCCCGGCAATGACGCTTGGCGCGCCGTCGGAGGCACAACTGGAGGACCTGCGTGAGCAGATCGCCCGGCTGGAGGCCCGCCTGAGCGAGGATCTGGCCAGCCGCGATGCGGAGCGCGCCGAGCTGCGACGGGTGGAAAAGCGTATCAGCAGCCTGGCGGCGGAGGCCCGAAAACTCGATCGCGCCCTGGCTGATGCCCGCGACCGGCTGGCCCGTGTGGAAAAAAAACAGCAACAACTGGCCGACGAGAACCGCACCCAGCTGGGCTGGGTCAGCCGCACAGCGCGCGCCGGCTACATGAGCGGGCGCCAGCCCCTGATGAAACTGCTGCTCAACCAGGAACAGCCCGACACCCTGGCGCGCCTGCTGCGTTACCAGGACTACTTCCAGAGTGCCCGGCGCCAGCGCCTGGACGAGATCAGCCGGGACCTGGTGGCCCTGCGCCAGGTTGCCCTTCAGGTGCATGAGGCACGCAACGACCTGAACACGCGCCGCCAGGACGTGGACGCGCAACAGTCCAGGCTCAAGCAGGCAAGGGCCGAGCGACAGCAGGCCCTGGCCGCCATCAACCGTAAACTGGACAGCCACGAGAGCCGGCTGGGCAAACTGCGCAAGGACGAACAGGAGCTGGAAGAGCTGTTGCGCAGCATGGTCAACGCGCTCACTGATATTCCCGCCAACCCTGGCGGCAAACCGTTTGCCGACCTGTCAGGTGACCTGCCCTGGCCGGTGACCCGGGATATCAAGGCGCGCTTTGGCAGCCGACGGGAGGGGCCGGTGCGCTGGAACGGCGTGCTGCTGGAGGCCCGCAGTGGCACGCCGGTACGTGCCATTCATCCCGGCCGCGTCGTGTTCGCGGACTGGCTGCGAGGCTACGGCCTGCTCACCATCATTGATCATGGCGGCGGCTACCTGTCCCTGTACGGCTACAACCAGAGCCTGCTGCGTGAAGTGGGCGAGTGGATTTCATTGGGCGATACCATCGCCCTGGCCGGCGACTCGGGCGGACGGGACGAGAGCGGCCTGTACTTTGAAATCCGCCGCAATGGCAAGCCGGTGAACCCGGATAAATGGTGCAACAGCCGTGTTACACTGCCACCAATTGCCCGAAATTAAGGGAACCAGGGATACATGAAGCGATTGCTGATGGGCCTGTGTGCTGCAGGCATGATGACAGCGCCAGCACTGGCCGCTGACCCGGCACTGGATGCACAGGCGCGCGAACAGGGCGTTCCTGTAGACGAGCTGCGCGCCTTCGCAGAAGTCATGGAGCGGATCAGTGCCGCCTACATCGAGGATGTGGACGACAAGGCGCTGCTCGAGTCGGCCATCCGCGGCATGCTCTACGAGCTCGATCCGCATTCCGAATACCTCACCCCGGACCAGTTCACCGACCTGCAGGTAAACACCAGCGGCGAGTTCGGCGGCCTGGGCATCGAAGTGTCGATGGAAAACGGGTTCGTCAAGGTGGTCACGCCGCTGGACGGCACGCCAGCCAGCAAGGCTGGCATCAACGCCGGCGACCTGATCATCAAGATCGATGACACGTTCGTCAAAGGGCTGGCCCTGGACGAGGCAGTGGCCATGCTGCGCGGCGAGATTGGCTCCAGCGTCCAGTTGCAGATCATCAGCCGTGATGCGGAGAAGCCCCGCAAGGTCACCCTCAAGCGTGACCGCATTGAGCTCAAGAGTGTGCGCAGTGAAATGATCGAGCCCGGCTATGGCTACGTCCGCGTCACCCAGTTCCAGAACAACAGCGGCCGGGATCTGGAGCGCCACCTTTCCGACCTGATGGATGAGGGCGAGCTCAAGGGCCTGGTACTGGACCTGCGCAACAACCCGGGCGGCGTGCTCAACGCCGCCGTGCAGATTGCCGACCTTTTCCTGGATGGCGGCCTGATCGTCTATACCCAGGGACGGGAAGAAAGCAACCGCACGAACTATGCCGCCACACCCGGCGACATGCTCGCCGGCCTGCCGGTGGTGGTGCTGGTAAACGCCGGCTCTGCGTCTGCCTCGGAAATTGTTGCCGGCGCCCTGCAGGACCAGCAACGGGCCATCCTGGTGGGTGAGCGCTCCTTCGGCAAAGGTTCCGTGCAGACAGTGCTGCCGCTGCACGCTGACCGTGCATTGAAGCTCACCACCGCGCGTTACTACACACCCAACGGTCGCTCCATCCAGGCTGAGGGCATTGAGCCCGACATCACCACCAATGTGGCCCGGGTGGAACTGCAGGCGGAGGTGTCCGGCTTCCGCGAATCGAACCTGCGTGGCCATCTGGAAAACGGCCAGGCCCGCACTGATGCGCCAAAAGCCGAAGAAGGCTCACTGGCCGAACGCGACTACACCCTGTACGAAGGGCTGGCCATTCTGAAAGGGATCGCCCTTTCCAGGCAGGCAGTGCAGCCATGAAATGGCTCTGGCTGGCGCTCCTGTGGCCGTCCATTGCCATGGCCGGGCCAAAGCTGGCCATCATCATTGATGATCTCGGTTATCACCGCACCCGTGGCGAAGCCATCGCCAGCCTCCCTGCAGCGGTCACCTGCGCCATCATTCCGCAAACGCCCTGGGGCCCCCACCTGGCAGAGAAGGCCGCTGCCAGCGGCAAGGAAGTGATGATTCACCTGCCCATGGCCACCGGCGCCCGGCGTCTGGACAAGGGCGGGCTGGAAGAAACCATGACCCGCTCGCAACTGGTGCGGACAGTGCGCGAAGCCTTTATCCGTATTCCCCAGGCCCGTGGCCTGAACAACCATATGGGCAGCGTGCTGACAGCAGAGCCCGAGCCCATGCGCTGGCTGATGCAGGAACTGTCCCTGCAGCATTACTTCTTCATAGACAGCCGCACCACTGCGGATTCCGTCGCCCTGGACGTTGCCAGGCAGCATGGCCTGCGCTCCGCGGGACGCGACGTATTCCTGGATAACAAACGCGACCTGGTGTCCATGAACAGGCAGTTTAACCAGGCGCTGCAAATCGCACGCCGCAAGGGTGGCGCCATCCTCATCGGCCATCCCTACCCGGAGACCATCACCTACCTGGAGAACGTGCTGCCGTTGATGCAGCAGGCGGGCATTGAAGTGGTCCCGGCGTCCACGCTGCTGCACAGCCCGCCGATCACCACGGCCAGCAAGAAAGGACCGGCTCAGGCAGAAGAGCCGGACGCCTGACTGGTGAGCCCCAACTTGCGCGCCAGCACGATCATCAGGAACCCGAACAGGAACATCATCACGCCGTAAACAGCACTGGGCACCGACATTTCACTGTCGTGCAGGATCGACAGCGTGATCATCAGGCCCACCGTGCCATTCTTGATGCCCAGCTCGATCGCCACGGTGAAAGCTTCACGCTGGCTGAGTCCGGCGATGCGGCCGCCCACCATGCCCAGCGCCAGGCCAACCACATTGAGGGCAATGGCAGCGAGGCTACCCTGGCTGGCCAGGGTAATGATCCGGTCGCCCAGCTGCATCATGATGGCCACAATCACCAGCACCAGCACCACCAGCCCGAACACCCCCACCGCACGCTCGCCCAGTGCCGCAGCCCGCGGCGCCCACTTGCGCACGGACATGCCAATCAGCAGCGGCACCACGACAACAACCAGCAGTGCAATGATGGTCCTGAGCACCGGCATCTCGAACGCCACGGCGGTGTCATTGAAATACTGCATGGCCCAGCTGGTAAACAGCGGCAACGACACAATGGAGCACAGGCTGGCCAGCACCGTAAGGATCACCGACAGCGCCACGTCGCCGCCGCCCAGGTAGGCAAAGATATTGGAGGTGGTGCCACCCGGGCACGCAGCGATGATCACCAGGCCCACGGCCATGGCAGGTCCCAGACCCAGCAGCAGGGCCAGGCCGAAGGCAAACACCGGCAACAGCAGGACCTGGGCCAGCAGTCCGTAGAAGGTGGCCCGCGGCGCAATCAGCACTTCACGAAAGTCTTTCGGCGTCAAGGTCAGCCCCATCCCGATCATAATCAGGAACAGGGCGGCGGGCAGGCCTATGTCAATCAGCGGGCCTTCAAGCATGTCTGGCGCACCTCGCAATCCGTGTAACCGACGTGCCGGGGCGGGCACGCCAGCAATGCAAATGCTGTCAGTGGAGCATACGCAAAGCGGCGCCGGATTACACCGCGCGGAGGAAGGGGGTTTTCAGCAAGCCGTCAAAGCCGCATTTCAATGCCGGCTGCCTGCATGTATTCCTTGGCTTCGTGAATGCTGTACTCACCGAAGTGAAAGATGGACGCTGCCAATACCGCATCAGCACCGCCCTGCTGAACGCCATTGACCAGGTGCTGCAGGTCGCCAACACCGCCTGAGGCAATCACGGGCACGGGCACCGCATCAGAAACGGCACGGGTCAATGCCACATCGAAACCGGCCTTGGTGCCATCCCGGTCCATACTGGTGAGCAGTATCTCCCCGGCACCGTAGTCAGTCATGCGCCGGGCCCACTCCACCGCATCGATGCCGGTGGGCTGGCGACCGCCGTGGGTAAATATCTCCCAGCGGTTCGGCTCGCTCTCGGCGCTGACCTTCTTGGCATCAATGGCCACCACAATGCACTGGGACCCGAATCGTTCGGCGGCCTCGCGCACGAATTCCGGGTTCTTCACCGCCGCCGAGTTGATACTGACCTTGTCAGCGCCGGCATTGAGAAGATTGCGGATATCCTGGAGTGTGCGCACACCACCGCCAACGGTCAGGGGAATGAATACCTCAGCCGCCATCTGCTCCACGGTATGCAGGGTGGTATCACGCTCTTCATGGCTGGCGGTGATATCCAGGAAGGTAATCTCGTCCGCACCCGCCTCGTTGTAACGACGGGCAACTTCCACCGGGTCACCGGCATCGCGGATATCGACAAAATTGACGCCCTTGACGACACGACCCTGGTCCACGTCCAGGCAGGGAATGATGCGTTTGGCCAGACCCATAGCTGTTACTCCGGTTGCGGGCGGCAATGACTGCGTAAAGTCATCATTGGCTTAACCATGACGCTGATCACTCAACTGATCTGCCAGCTTCTGGCCTTCCTCGAAATCAAGCGTGCCTTCATAAATCGCGCGCCCGGTGATGGCGCCCTCGATGCCGGCGGAACGGGCATCACAAAGGTGACGCACATCATCCAGGTTGGTAATGCCGCCGGACGCAATAATCGGGATATCGACCGCTTTCGCCAGCGTCGCCGTGGCCTCGACGTTCACGCCCTGGAGCATGCCGTCACGCGATATATCGGTGTAGACAATGGCAGACACACCATCCTGCTCGAACTGGCGCGCCAGGCCGGTCACTTCCACGTCGGTGACATTGGCCCAACCATCAGTGGCCACCATACCGTCTTTCGCGTCCAGGCCAACGATAATATGGCCGGGAAACTGCTGGCACATTTCACGCACAAAGGCCGGCTCTTTCACGGCCTTGGTGCCAATGATCAGCCACTGTACGCCGGCATCCAGATAAGCCTGGATAATCTCCGGTGAGCGAATGCCACCCCCGATCTGGATCGGCAGATCCGGGTGCTTGCGGGCGATGGCATTGACGATATCGCCATTGACCGGCTCACCGGCGAAAGCGCCATTGAGATCCACCAGGTGCAGGCGGCGCGCACCGCGTGCCACCCAGTGATCGGCAACCGCCACCGGGTCTTCGGAAAAAACCGTATCGTCTTCCATGCGCCCCTGCTTGAGACGAACGCATTTGCCGTCCTTGAGGTCAATGGCGGGAATCAGCAGCATGATCGAAATCCTGTCTCACGTTCAGCGGGCGCCGATCAGGGGCGCCAGCGAAGAAAATTTTCCAGCAGGGTAATGCCGTGGGGTGCACTTTTTTCCGGGTGAAACTGCACCGCGAACACATTCTCATGCGCCACGGCAGCCACAAACTCTCCGCCGTAATCGCAGCGCGCGGCAATCTGCTCCTCAGGGAGCGTTGGCGGCACCTGGTAGCTGTGCACGAAGTAGAACCGGGCCCCGTCGGGGATGCCGGCCCACATGGGATGCGGGCCGGTCTGTCGCACCTGGTTCCAGCCCATGTGCGGCACTTTCAGCCGTTCACCGGTCTCCGACGTGCGTTCGCCAAAATGCTCCACCGTGCCGGGGAACAACCCGAGACAGTCGACTCCGCCATTTTCGGCGCTGCGCGTCATCATTGCCTGCATGCCGACACAGATACCGAGCAGCGGGCGTCCATTGGCTGCAAACGCCTGTACCGCCTGGTCAAGGGCACTGGCATGCAGCTCATGCATGCAGTCACGGATGGCACCAACACCGGGAAACACCAACCGGTCCGCCTTCAGCGCCTGGTCGAGGTCCGACGTGACCAGTATCTTCTGGCCGTCAGCCACCTTTTCCAGGGCCTTGGACGCGGAATGCAGATTGCCCATGCCATAGTCCAGCACGGCCACCAGCTCTGCCATGGGTCAGTCCTTCTCGGTGAGAGTGCCTTTCGTGGACGGGGTAATGTCCGCCATGCGGGCATCCACTTCCACGGCCATGCGCAGCGCCCGGCCAAAGGCCTTGAACACTGTTTCGGCCTGGTGGTGGGCATTCTTGCCGCGCAGGTTGTCGATGTGCAGGGTCACCATGGCGTGGTTCACCAGGCCCTGGAAGAACTCGTAGAACAAATCGACATCGAAATCGCCCACACGCCCGCGGGTGAAATCGACAAACATCTCCAGGCCGGGACGGCCGGACAGGTCGATGACCACGCGCGACAGCGCCTCGTCCAGCGGCACATAGCTGTGGCCGTAACGACGGATGCCTTTCTTGTCGCCCCAGGCACGGGCGAACGCCTGCCCCAGGGTGATGCCGATGTCTTCCACGGTGTGGTGGGCATCAATGTGCAGGTCGCCTTTCGCGGTAATCTCCAGATCCACCAGGCCATGACGAGCCACCTGGTCAAGCATGTGCTCCAGGAACGGCAGGCCGGTGTCCAGCTTGCTCTGGCCGGTACCATCGAGATTTACGGTAGCCTTGATCTGTGTTTCCAGCGTGTTGCGTTCCACGCTGGCCTTGCGCTCGCTCATGCATGACCTCCATCGGGCAGGCCGGCTATTATACGGGCCCAGCAGCCCACTCACCAGCAAAGCCAGGGGGAAGTTACATGCCCGTGTTTCTCGAACAGCGGCCCGTGAATGCAGAGCAGGCGGCGTTTTTCAGCCGGGTATTGCGTGATGACAGCGACGCCCGGGCGCGCCTGCAGGACCAGCTGGCCACTGGCGAGGGCTGCATTTATGCCGGCATTTTCAACGGCGCGCCGGTGGCCATGGCCCTGGTCCGCGGCACGCCAGCACGGCTGGAGCAGCTGGTGGTGCACCCGGCCACACGCGGACGCGGGGTGGGTACCGAGGTGTTGCGACTGCTGGCACGGGAACAGCCCGGCCTGGAAATACCGCCCGCGCTGTCCGTCCTGGCCGCACGGGCGGGACTGGGCAGCGCCGGCTGAATCAGGCGGCAGCGGCGCGGGGCAGGCGCAGACACAGGCATGCGCCCTGCCCGCGCCCCTCGCTTTCTGCCCACAACTGGCCGCCCATCTGTTCCACCATGACCCGGGCAATGGGCAATGACAGGCCAAAACCGTCAGCGCGGTGTCCGGAACCGACCATGAAGAAGGGCTCGAAAATGCCCTCCATGTCCTCGGCCAGGATGCCCTTGCCCTCGTCACAGACGCGGATGGTCATGCTGCCCGGCGCAGAGGCATCATCAACCACGGCTTCAATGCGGGCACCATCGGGGCTGAACTGGATGGCGTTATCCAGCAGCACAGCCAGCACGCTGCGCAACTCCGCTTCATTGGCCAGCACCTGTTCATCGGCAGGAATACGGTTGCGTACATCCAGGTCTCGCACCTCGATATCCATCTTGCGCTCTTTCATCAGCTGGTCGAACAGCCACATGGGCGCGCAGTGGGACTGCGCGGGGACATCCTTGCGACCGGCCAGGTCGAAGTAGCGCAGTGAAGTTTCCACCAGCTGCTGCAACCGGTCCTGCCCCTTGTGCACCATGCTCACAGCCTCACGCAGCTCATCGGGCAAGTCCCCCGCTTCCAGCATGCGCGCACCGCTGAGCCAGTTCAGTGGCGTGTTCAGCTCGTGGCTGAGGTAATCGAGAAACACCATCTTGTCGCGGTCGAGTCGCTGCACTTCGCTGAAATGGCGCTGCAGTGTTTCACGGGCCTCGCGGGCCATGGCGTCACGCTGTGCCTCCAGAAGCTTGATCCGGTCCCCCAGGGCGAGTGACAGCAGGATCACCGCCCAGGCGCCACCAATGTGGGGCGCATAGTTGGTCAGCATGGTGTGTTCAATCAGCTTCATGTTGTCGGCGGCAAAAAGCACACAGCCAAACAGGAACAGCGACCAGGCCAGCACGAACAGGCGGGCGGCGCTGTATCCCTGGCGCCATACGCTCGCACCCACGTACACCAGCACCACGACTTCCACCAGCACCAGCAGGGTACTGAGGTGATAGGACCAGGGCGCCGGCAGGAACAGCAGCGCCACAAACATCACCAGCAGCAGCTGTCCGTAGCGTTTCAGGAAACGTTCGAACCCGGGGCGTTGGCGGGCCAGATCGAGAAACACCCGTGAGTATTGCACCAGCCCCCACAACGCCACCGTGGCAAAAACCGGGTAGTACTCGTTGATCTTCGGCACACCTGGCCACAGGTACTGCAGGCCGAAGCCGTTGATATTGACAAACGACAGCAGGAAACCGGACAGGAACACGATGTAGTAAAGATAGGCCCGGTCCCGCACTGAAAAGTACAACAGCAGGTTGTAGACCAGCATGATCACCAGCGCACCGAAGAACAGGCCGAACACCAGCTGCTCCACATAGGTACGTTCGATCAGGCCCTCGGCACTGGACAGTTTCAGCTCGAGGCTCAATGCCCCCTTGCCCGAGACACGCAGGTAATAGGTACGCGGCTGGCCATCACTGGCAGGGACCGGGTAAATAAACTCGCGGTGATCGAGTTGCCGCTGGTCAAACGGCAACGCATCGCCCATGTCCACCTGCCGGAAACCGCCACCGGTGGGAACGAACAGGGTCAGGTGATCAATGATCGGGTGGCGCTGCACCAGGTACCACTTGTCGGCGCCAGACGCCGGGGTCTGTACCGTGAATCGCAGCCAGTAGACGGCAGACGTGAAACCGAAACTGGGGTTATCTGATTCGCTGGCCCGGAACCGGTCGGAAAGACTGCCGGTCACCTCACTGATGCTGAACTGCCCCTCGGGGTCTTCCAGCACGTCCACCCAGGGGCCGAGATTGTACTCGGCGCCCCCCGGCTCGGCACGCAACACCTCGCCGGCCTGCACGCCATTGGCAACCAGGCACAAAAGGACCACACTGGTCAGGAACTTTCTGATCACGATTTCCCCTAAAAACGACACACAGCGGGCCGGCTCTTTTCGGCCGGTGATTGCTATAATCGGCCGCAACGCTCGGCCACGCAAGGAGGGATACCATGGCGCGTTTTCTCAAGATCGGCCTGATCACACTGACAGTACTGCTCCTTCTGGCAGTGGCTGCCGTTGTCGCCGTGACGCAACTGGTGGACCCCAACGACTTCAAGCCGCAGATCACAGAGGCTGCCCGGGAGCAGGGCAACGTTGATTTGCGTATCGAGGGCGATCTCGGCTGGACATTCTGGCCCTCCCTGGGCGTCAGCATTGGCCGCACTGAGGTGCGCCCGGTGGGCGATGACGCGCTGCTGGCCGCCATCGACAGTGCCGCCGTCAGTGTCGCCGTGCTACCGCTGCTGTGGGGCGAAGTCCAGATGGACGGCGTGACGCTCGCCGGGCTCGATGCCGACCTGGTGGAAGACGCCAACGGAGGGAACTGGGAATCCCTGGGTCCGGCCAGCAGCGACGACGCGCCGCAACCAGAGGCCGCGGCTGCCGGGAACGAACCAACCGGCGACGAACTGGCTATCCCTGTGTCCATCCCCTCAGTCAGCATCACCGACAGCCGGTTGCGCTACCGCAACACCGTGGATGGCACCGACATTGTGGTAGACCAGATCAGTCTCAACGCCACGGATGTGACCCTCGACGCGCCGTTCCCCGTACGGGCAGGCCTGCGCTACCAGGATCAGGCGGACATGCGCGTTGTGCTGGATCTGGACACGGTGGTGTCACTGAACCTGGACCAGTCCATCTACCGCCTGGCGCCGCTGGATATGACCGTGGAACTTGCCGGCGTGACCAGCAAACCGATCCCGGTGCGCGTACAGGGTGCTGTCGAGGCGGCCCTGGATGATGACCGGGCCAGTGTCCGTGACCTGGTGCTGGAAGTTGCCAACATGGTGGCCCGCGGCAGTGTGGAAGTGTCACAGCTGTCGGCCCGGCCATTGATCGCCGGGGCGCTGAAGACGGACAGCTTCGATGCCAATGCGCTGCTTGAGGCCATTGGTGAAACGCCCATCGAGACGGCCCGGCAGGACGCGCTCTCGCGCATCAGCCTGGAGGCCACACTCAGTGGGCCGGAAAACAGCGCCATGATCGATCCGCTGGTGGTGCGTATCGACGACAGCACGGTCAAGGGACGCGCCGGCGTCACGGACCTTGATACCACGGCACTGTCATTCGACCTTTCCCTGGATGCCATCACGCTGGACGACTACCTGCCCGCAGAAAGTGACAGCGAAGAAGCGATGCCGGCCGGGGTCGCCAGCAATAATGAATCGCCGGAGGCACTGTTGCCGCCGCTTTCCACGGAACCGTTGCTGCCACTGGACGCTCTTCGTGAGCTGTCGCTGGACGGCGTGTTCAAGGCCGGCAGCATCAGCTATGACGGCATCACCCTGAGCAACCTGGCCATGACCAGCACCGCCAGTGGTGGCCTGCTGGAACTGTCCAGCTTCAGTGCCGAGGGCCTGGAAGGTGACATGCGTGTCAGCGCCAGACTCGATGCCCGCACGGATACACCGGTGATTACCAGCAAGCAGACCATCTCGGGCATGCAGGTTCAGCCACTGGTGCAAATGGCCATGGATGACGACCTGTTCACCGGCATACTCGACCTGGACGGTACCATCGAGGCCCGGGGTAACAGTGAAAAGGCCCTGTTCGACAGCACTGTCGGCACCCTGGACATCAGCCTCGCCCGTGGCACGGTGCGTGGCGTCAATCTGCACAACACGCTGGTGGGCGGCATCAACGACATGCTCGGCACTTACAAGGCGTTGTCGACACTGATACCGGGGCAGGAATCCGGGAAACTGCCCGCCGCCCTTTCGCGCGACACAGAAGTGGTGCAACTCGATGCGCGCGCCCGCCTGGAAGACAAGGTGGCGAATATCGACAACCTGAACGCCGAACTGAGCGACGGCACCATCACCGGCAAGGGCTTCCTCGCCTTGCGCAGCGAGCAGTTCGACCTGAAGCTGGGCATGAAATCTCCCCGACTCACCGACAACCCTTACCTGAAGGACCAGACCTGGCCGCTGCGCTGCAAGGGCAACCTGCAGGGTGACGCGGCCGACTGGTGCCGCCATGACAAGGATGGCTTCAAGGCCATCGGCAAGTCGGTGGCGGCACGTCTGGCCACCGACAAGATCAAGGACAAGTACGGCATCGAGGGTGAAGGCGACACGGCCGAAGAAGTGGTCAAGGATGCGGCCGAGAAGAAAGCCAGGGAAGAGGTGAACAAGAAACTCGAGGAAGGGCTGCAGAAGCTGTTCAAATGACCCCGAAGGCGTTTCAGCGGGCAGTGCTCACCTGGTATGACAGGCACGGCCGAAAGGATCTGCCCTGGCAGCAGGACATCACGCCCTACCGGGTCTGGGTGTCCGAGATCATGCTGCAGCAGACCCAGGTCAGCACGGTCATCCCCTATTTCGAGCGCTTCATGGCGTCGTTCCCGGACGTGCAGGCACTGGCGTCGGCGGAGACCGACGCCGTGCTGCATCACTGGACGGGCCTGGGCTACTACGCCCGCGCCCGCAACCTGCACAAGGCGGCGCAACAGGTGGTCGAGGAGCATGACGGCGAGTTCCCCGGCTCGGTTGAGCAGCTCGCCAGTCTGCCGGGCATTGGCCGCTCCACCGCGGGCGCCATCGCCAGCATCAGCATGGGCGTACGTGCACCCATCCTCGACGGCAACGTCAAGCGGGTACTGGCCCGCTTTCATGCCGTGCCCGGGTATCCCGGCAAGACGGCCGTGTCGCGCGAGCTCTGGGCGCTGGCAGAGCGTTACACCCCGAACACCCGTGTGCGCGACTATACCCAGGTGATGATGGACCTGGGCGCCACCGTCTGCACCCGCAGCCGGCCGGCCTGTGGCCAATGCCCCCTGTCCGGCGCCTGTGAAGCCCATGCGCGCGGCACAGAAACGGAATTTCCCCACCGCAAACCGCGCAAGACATTGCCGCAACGACGCACACAGATGCTGCTGGTGGAAGACCCCGAAGGGCGTCTGCTGCTGGAAAAGCGCCCACCCTCGGGACTCTGGGGCGGTCTCTGGTCACCCCCGCAGGTGGACGACAGCGAAGCCGCCGAGGACTGGCTCGCCGAGCGTGGGCTTGAGCCGCTGACGCAGCAGGCATGGGACAGTTTTCGCCACACATTCAGCCATTTCCATCTCGACATCACGCCGCATCACATCCGGGTGAAGCCGCGGCCGGCAGGAGACGTGGCCGATTCGGCCGAACAGGTGTGGCTGGCGCCAGACGCTGCGCCGTCACTGGGTCTTGCCGCACCCGTGGCCCGACTTCTGGCACAATGGCGCCAGCACAGCAGTAACGAGGAAGCGAGATGACACGCACGGTTTTCTGCCGCAAGTATGAGAAAGAGCTGGAAGGGCTAGAGCGCCCTCCATTTCCCGGCCCCCGGGGAGAGGATATCTACGAGAACGTGTCCCGGGATGCCTGGCAGGCCTGGCTCAAGGAACAGACCATGCTGATCAACGAGAAGCACCTGAACGTGATGGACCCGCAGGCAAAGGAGTACCTGGACACCCAGCGTGACAGGTTCCTGGCCAACCAGGATTACGACCGGGCCGAAGGCTACACCCCGGAGTCAGACGCCTGACCGCTCTTCCCTTGACCTCGGCAGGCCGAATCGCTTTAATAGCGCCCTCTTTTGGCCCGGATAGCTCAGTTGGTAGAGCAGGGGATTGAAAATCCCCGTGTCGGTGGTTCGATTCCGCCTCCGGGCACCAGATCAATGAACAAAGCCCCGCCAAGTGCGGGGCTTTGTGCTTCCAGTCCTCGGCGGAATGCCGGCCGACGGCTCTC